>CEVB01014049.1_pt1 | contig 22178 bp, 21 predicted proteins | sample 531381 | NCBI WGS metagenome assembly CEVB01 (sample SAMEA2622763, study PRJEB7988) | marine metagenome | biome: marine biome (ENVO:00000447); feature: surface water layer (ENVO:00002042); material: "saline water (ENVO:00002010), including plankton (ENVO:xxxxxxxx)" | depth 5 m | reverse complement strand
GAAACTGGATATACAACTAACTTAAAATCTTTTGGTACTGTTTTACTGTGTACGGCGTTGAATAACCTAAGATAAAATTTTACACTACCGCTAGCAGGGACAGTTCCAGCTGTTCTATCGTTGGAAATACTTGTAATAGGAAATTGAATTAGTATTCTTGAAAGCTCTTGAGACGCCGGTGCTGCAGAGCTAGAAATAGATTCTCGTCCATAAATTGAATACGTTTCAATTACATCAGCTAATCCTGAGTTTGAGCCTGTACCTCTGGTATTAAAACCTGCTTGGAAAGCATTTACTATTGTATTATCAGCAGATGCAGTATATCTTGTAAGCATTATCTAATTTTTCCTTTAATATCAGTATCAGGAAACTTAATTTCAAAAATTCCATTTGCGGGACATATAAGGTGACTACCATCCGGTGATAAATTAGAATTTATATCTAATTTAATATTTGAATACTGTCCGCTAGTTTTGTTAACAATTTTGACTTTTAAAACATCTAAAATATTATTAGCTTTTTTAAGTTCTGAATAAATATCGCTGATAAAAAATGGTTCTCCTATAAAAAATCCATCTGAAAATTTGTTTTTAATAATATTAATTGCACTATTAATAATTTCTGCATTGTTTGAACTGCTTACAGGCTTTACAACAAATTCAATTCCTAAATTTATTATGTACGCATCTAAAATATCAACAGTGTCATTTATCATTCTATAATGATTTAACCAAGTTTTTAAATTATTTTTAATTGTAATATTCGTAGTCGCAAGTTTTCCTTGAGAGTCTTCTGAGATACAATAAATGTTAAGATTTCTTTTCAATGAGTCAGGGTCTTTTTGTGTTGATACTCTTTTAATTGACCCAAATTTGCCTGGCATTTGATATGCTAGAGCTTCATAATCAGCTTGTGTGACAGCGCGGTTTTGAGTTGGAAATGTATCGAATATTCTTCTTTTGAGTTCTGCTGATGAAATATTAGAATTGTCACCTGTTATTGGTGACTCATTTTGTACTTCTAATGAGTCCCTAACGGAAGATAATAATGTAGGACTTAAACTAGTTTCATCATTAAATGCCATAACAGAAGACACAACAGTATCTAATTGATTTACAGCAATGTTTGAATTAAATGGATTAGTAGCTCTGTATGTTATAATCAATGTTGTATTTGTTGGTACGGTTCCAAAATTTGAATTTTTAGAAATTCTTGTTGGATCAAAAGTGGTATCAGTTACATATGATTTACCAAAGACATCCACAGCTACTTGTTGAGGGTTTGCAATCACATTGCTCTCAGACTCATCCCCACTACCGAATTGTAGTATTACTCCTGACGTATTTTTTTCAACTGTAAATTTTCTAGACACGATCATAGGTTTCATGATTGAGGGGACATTGTCATTTTTATAATTTGAATTAGCTATTTCTTTAAATATAATATCTTGTGACAAATAATCTACCTCAAAATATTCATTCCCATCAGAATCAAAAACAGAAATAATTTCAGATGAGTTATCAATATCAAGTGTGACTCTTTTAAATCTTTCGTAACCACCAACAACTACTTCTTTTTGTGCAAATCTTCCAGACACAACATTTCCATAAGCTTTTACTGCGTAATGGGTTGGGGCGCCGGTTGTGTTATTAACCCTTGCAACAACCACTTCATTTCCAGAGTCAGCAAAGTTTATATTTTGCGTAAGCACAAAAGCCGCTCCAGCGGTTGAAGAGCCAAAGCTAGTACCTCTTTTTACTATAGGCATATATCTATCGTCAGGACCCATACCACTTGTAGTAGCCGGCACCAAAACATAAAGGGCAGCAACTCCAAATGTAGAGGGTCTTCCTGGATTTTTATATCCTAAAGCTCGGCCGTGCCTAATAATATTTCTTGTTTCAAAAGCAGTATCAAGAAATGATTCATTAATGTTGAAATCAATCTGCAGTGCCATTTGGTCTGCAACATATGCTACTGCATCAATCATCATTGATCCAAAAGAAGCTTCGCTAAAATCTTGGAAAGTGTCTGGGTAGAATCTTTCTGTTAATTCTAACAAGTCACTACGAATTGAAGAAAATTCTCTGTTTGTATAATTTATTGGAAGGGTTTTCTTTTGATCTTTAGGCATTTATTGTTCCTTTTACTAAATAGTAAATTCTAACAAATCATTAAGTCCAGCATTTGGTAATTTATAATAAACTTGAAATGATAATGTATTTGTGTCTGGATCGGAATTTAAAAATAGTATATTAGTTATTGTAACAGCAGGCAAATAAATGGAGACTTGCTTGTAAATGGCGTCGTAAATTTCAGCTTGGACGCCTTCAGAAAAATTAGAAAATAAAAACCTTCTTATTCCAACACCAAACTCTGGATCCATTATTCTTTCACCAGGATTTGTTAAAATAATAGTCTTTAAATTTTGTTTTACAGTCTCTTTAATAGTTTTAAGCATTTCAAAACCATCATTGCTACTTCTAAGTAATGGTAGTGCTACTCCGATAGAAGACATAAGTTTACCTCACTATAATTATACTAATCATCATTTTTATTACACAATTTACCTTTAGCGTTAAATGGCGTAGATTTAAGTCTTCTGCCGCCACCTAAGCCGCCACCAGGTGGTAAAGAGATAGCTGCCTTAAGGTTTTGTATAAATAATTTACCACCATTGCCAGGTTTAGTAAGTTCTCCAACTGCGCTGTCAAAATCTCTATTGTTGTATAATGGTTTAAAAAGTTTTTTAATTCTAGTTCTAGAATTTCTAAGTAGTACTTTATCCCACTCATCCCATGTTCTATAAAATGGTGTAAAACTAGCAGGGAAACTATTTCTATCACTATAATGTTCCCATCCTTCAGCTTTTTGTATTTCAATATATTGGCCGGTTTCTTCGTTAATGTTAATTTTCATTCCTGGCTTTTTATCATAGTTGCCATCTTTGTCGCCTTTGCTGGCAGTAATTTGCCCAATTGAAGATAACATACCTTGATCATTATATATCGCTATAAGAGAGGTAAGCTTACTCAGTGGGAATACATAACTCATCAAAATTTTGAATTTTTCATCATCTTTTAGCATGTTAACTAAGCATAATAAAAGTTTTGAATTTGCTTCAAGGGGTGGTATTTGTGTGCATTTTAAATCAAGTGCATCTAATTCTGCGTTTGTGACTTCTATAACCTCTCCATCATGATTTATAAACGATAATTGTAAACCATAGCGTACCCCAAGTTTGCCTGATAAGCCTATAATTCTGTCATCTTCATCGCGTTCAAGTTTTAAAGTCCCTGGGTAAACATCAGAAATATTTTTCGAATCATCATGCTCTTTAACGATTGCAATAGCGTCATTTGGTGACATTTTGTTACCATTAATTGAAATATACTTTTGTATCACAAAAGGCTTTGTGCGATTTGAAACTATAGATGTGCCAAAAGGATCAATATCGCCTATTGGGACAATTATTTTGTTAGCAAAAACTGTGAGTTCTTCGTGAGATTCATCATTGTGGTGCTCGCCTACCATATAAATATTAATACCATCTTCATTTTCATGAATATGATAATATCCAACATATGGCGTGCCATCTGGTAATGCAAGTTCTGTGCCGTCTGTATATTTAGAGCCACCCGAGGAAGTTCCAATTTCCATAACTTCTTCTTTAATTTCTTTATCTAAATCAAGATTAGCTCCACCTTGGGAATGAAACTTAAGAGTATATAACAGTAAGTCATTGTATTGTGGTGACAGGCCAACAGATGAACAGTTATCGTTAAACTTTGTAGCCATTGCATTGAGTTCTTGCACAATAAATTCTTTTAAAACTAATTTGGCATCCTCTTCAGTTGATTGTACTGCTTCTAAATTTCTTTCGTAGCGCCAACCTTTTAATGTTTGAAAGGGAAACTCTTGGGCTCGGTCTAATTCCCTGTTTGTTTTTAAATTTGAGCGAGATGGATATTTATAGTTTTCTTGAGCGTCATTCAATCTAAACATTGCTAATTGTACTGCCTCTGGTGGATCTATTTTACCTTCCGCAACCAATCTTGAATAAGTTTGCACTGATTGTTCTAAGAAAGAATACCAAAATTCTTCATCTTTAAAAGGATTAAAAAATTCAGCAAATCCTCCTTGCGCATCCTTAAAATCTTTTTCCATTACTTCCACTATGTAAGCAGCAAAAATTGAACTATAATTTTCTTTAACACCAGCATTGAATGTTACAAAAGTTGGCATGCATTTAACATAATAAACTGATGCATATATTCTACATGCTGCGGTTATTAAACCTTGAATAGTAGCTTTTGATTGTCGGTTTAAAATGCGATCATATGGCTTTTCAACAACACAGTCTGGGTCTCCTTTAAGTCTTTGATCCTCTGGCATATTAGCTAATGATTTTTGAACATTTGTTTGTATTTCCCCGAAATCAACCAAATCGCTTAGTTGCGGTTTGCAAGGGCCAATTTCTGGAAACATAACGTCAACCATACCAAGCCATCCAGTATTTTTTACCGGCTTGACATAGACTTTGGGCCTAGCGTAAGAACCACCGTATACCATAGGATCTAAATAAAATACTCGGTTTGGTCTATCATAATCGGTGCCAAAATCGGACTTATTGTTTTGTTTATATTTCATATAACTAATACCAAGAATCATATCGTCATTACTAATTTTCCGATCGCCTTCTCTATCACCATCAGCATTAAAATCTGGCACTCTTGCTTTACCATACGCAGTGCCAGCGTCTGAAAGGGTTGTACCACCTTTAACAACATATATCATATCTTCTTCAGTTATATCATCAATACCGGCGCCATAACTCCATTTAACATCATCAAGATTACCAGCAACTAAAGTCATCATTTGCTTCATAATTTCATTTAGAAATGAATCATGGTATTCTTTTAACTGCGACGTTGGAGACTTGCCTAACAAGTCTGCAAGCATATTAACTTGTGGAATAAATTTAGTTTTTTGAGTTCTAGATAAAGCAAAGCTAGGATAATTTTCTAAATTAATATTATCTAATGTATTGTCCACTGACAAAAATTCATATTTTCTTTCTCTTATAGCGTCGTTTTCACTTACAGCTTGGGCATTAGCAACATATGTTGAAGATTGAACTTCAGACGGCGGGTCAAACGCCTTATGTATAATTGCAACTCTTGCATTATCGTCAGGTCTATTAATATATATTTTTTCATCGCTATCAGTGTCAAGCATTTCAATATCAGATAACCACATTTTTACTTCAAATCCAAAATCGTAAGGGGGCGGAATAACTCCCGGTGGTGCACTTTTACCATTTCTATTATCTTGATAGGAAAGCTTTATGTCTGCTTTGTCTTTTCTAGGAGCTTTTTTAATTACAACTCTTTCATTGTTCATTTGAACAGAGAACTTAGTATTGTAACCAAAATCTGGTAGTGCTAATAAATTAATATTAAGTGTTCCAAATAATCCTTCAAAACCTAAATCTTCAAATGATCTGAAAAGTTTTTTTCCTTTTCTTATATTTGACTCTCTGTTATCGCTATCAAAGCTTATATTTTCAGCTTGCGACAATATTTGACTTCTCAAGTGCTCTCCGACATACGCAGGAAACTGACCAAATTGTCTTTCAATATCAACTCCGTCATAGTTTTGATCACCGTCGAGGCCAAAAAGACTTCCAAGATCTGATGAATAACCTTTAGTTGCATAATCAACATACCGTTCTTTATTTGCCGAAAGGCGCCTGTGGGTACTAAGAGCACGACCATGGGTATCGGAAAGAATCATGTTAATGAGTCCCCAATCGTCATTACCTGCGAATAAGCCACCATTGCCAAGCATATCCTTAGAATATGCAATTTGTAATTGTTCCAGTTGCCCACCTATTAAATTGTTTGTTAGTTTGCTATCAATTTCGTTTTCAAATGGCACAATACCGTCATCACAGCCCGGTGTTGAAACAATTGGTGGTAGGGCCGCGGCTACTGCGGCTCCGATGCCGCTTTGCGATAAATCAGTTAATTCTTCTAAATCTTCTAATAAATCAGACTGTAATTGGTCAAACATAGTTTCACAATCTTCCGGTGTACACTTCCCTTCAAGTAATAAGCACCTTCTATCTAACCAACGATCAAGATCCTCTGGTGTTGCACAAAGAGATGGATTTGCTGGAAACAAATCGTTTTCTGGTATGTTATTAAGAAAATCTCTCATTGAGTCTCTAACGGGCGCTGGCATAAGCTTGCCAATATTGCTAAATAAATCAGCAATGTCTTGCTTGGTAGGAAAAGCATCTAAAAATTCTGGGTATTGATTCACAAGTATATTCATTGCTGTGTCATTAAAAGCTTGTGACGCGTTTCCATCGGCAGCCTCAAACATTTCACGACGGCTCGTTGAGTTTGCAAGATCTTCACAAAATTGTCTTATCTTTTCTCTATCAGATAGCGCGGCGCCGCCAACACCGAATTTCTCAAACATTTCAGCAATTGTTGCATCAACTTGTTCATCTGATGCATCTGGGCCGCAGATTGATTCTCTAATTATATTTCCAAAAGTGTCTCTACCAGATAACAAATCAGGCAAGGATGCAACCACATCACCAACAGTGCCAAGAGCTTTGCAGATAGCATCACCCAGCAACTCACAAACCTTAATTAAAATTCTAAATAATATTTTTAGCAACACTTGTTGTATTGCAATTATAATTGCATTGTATATCTCATTTAATATGTCAGCTAAAGATGGAACCCAACCAAATGGATTTTGCAACATAGGTAATTGAATTTCTTGAATATTTCTACAAAATGGCAAATCAACACTATTCAAAAAATCTGCAAAATTTGGATCAAATGTTGGTGGCGCCGGACAATCAAATATAGCAATAATTTTAGCAATAATTTCTGCACCGGGGTATTTGTTTAATTCGTCTACTAAAGATAACAAATCATTGGAATAAACTTCAATAAGCGCAATTATGTATGCATCCATAACTGAATCTGGATTTATGCCAAAGTTTTCTGTATTAGACTGCGAACTTCTTGCATCATCTAATTTCTGTATCAGTGTACGATTATTTCTTTGTGCATATGGATCGCTTAATGAAATTTGCCTAACTTCATTATCATAGTTACCATAACTTTTATTTGCTTGCTCTCTTTCTAAAAGTTTTTCATCTTCCCAAGGTTTTTTAATTTCAATTTTACCAAATAATCTTAAATTATCATCAGCTCTTTCAACATCATCAAGTCTTCTATCTGATGGGGCTGGAGGCTCCGACATTTTTTTCTTAACAAGGGCGTCCAGTTCTCGTTGCTTGTTAGCGGGAAGACCAATGAATAAATCGCCCCAGTTGTTTAATGGCAATGCTTTTAATGCAGACTGTAAAGCAACTTTGAGTGCTTGTTCAAGTGATAACCCCTTGAATAAACATTGAATTGCATCCATCATTAGATCTAGCAAACCACACAATTTTAATCTGCCTAACCCATCGCGATAAAGGGTTCTCATTATTTCATCTGTTGATGTTCCTAACGGTAATGAAGAACCTAATAATGTTGCGCACATCTGAATAAAAACCTGATCGCTATCTTCTAATTGCTCAAATGCTTGTGAGGTGGCCATTGCGGCAATTGATTTAGTCTCACCAGTTTTTGGGTCTTTTAGTTCATTAAACTTTACACGTCTTTTACCATTTTTAGTAGTCTTGTGTATAATACCCAATTGTTCAAGTTCAGTATTAATTGCCCCTTGAGAACGCTTACAAACATTTTTGTGAAATTGATAAGCGATAGCGTCACCAATACTAAAAATGTCATCAATTATGTCTTGTCCTAATTGTTTGCCCTCTTCAAGAAGCGCATCACCTACACAGCTTAAAGCATGTTTAGTATTGCTACCATCAAGTTGAGGTGTTGGATATTTTTCTGCTGTTGAAACTTTTGGATACGTAAACTTTTCTACAAACTCAAGCCACGGTCTTTCTACTCTAGCGCTTAAAAAAGAGTCAATTTCATCTAGTTTGGCAAAATATGCTAAGGCTGTGGGATCTTTATAGGCTGTTTTTGAATTAAGAGAATTTAGTCTTGAGCCACTAAAGACAATTGGTTTTTCTCCGCAGCCTACTGTATAAATTGTAAGCTTATTAAGTTTATAATCATGACTAAAGCTCATTTCAAACTTAGTAACATTGTTATTATCAAACAAATATTTAAAATCACCGATGCCGGCTAAATATAAATTATATCCTCTATCATTTAAAAAGTTATCTAAATCTTTTAAAACATCTGCGGTTCTTGAAGAGCCTACAAAAAAGCCTGCGTCACCATATCTGTCAAATTTGTTGTGTGTGAATACAGTGCCATCGTCAAAATATAAATTGCCACCTTCAATGCCAGTAAAAACACGGTAATATCTTCCGTAAAGATTCATAGCCTTTCTTAGCTTCATTAGTTTAGGAAATATAGTATTTGTATTATATTTAACAACTATTGGGCTTGTATCAGTTGATTCTTCTTCTTGATCATCTTCAGTCATGTCTGGGATTAAAGCAAAAACATCTACAGGGACCGAATACAACAATTTTACGTTAGAGAAAGGTCTTGGGTCTAGATCATATTTTGAATAATCAACTGCGTCCAGTAAAATTTGAATGTTTTCTTGACTTACCAATTTGTTAAAATTATCAAGCAAAGATACCATAGCATCATTTGCATAAGTATCAAATAGCACAAGACGATATTCTTCTACAGTTAAATCAGAAAATTCACCGATCGGCGGAGGCAAAAGTGAGGTTTCCCTGGTTGTAATGGTACACTGCATCAAGCAATATTTTTCATTTAGCCAAGGTTCTAAATTATCTTTTTTTCTCCAGTTTGGGGTTACAGCAGCTGGATTTCTAGTGCACGGTGGACATTTAAACGTTGGAATTGTTTGTACAAAATCGTCACACGCATCAATTAACCCGTCTTTATTTTTGTCTTGATATTTTAAAAAAATTGATTCAGCCATTATAGTTCCTAAGTTGTAAATACATTTTGACTTACAATATATTTTGCGCCAGCGGGTGTCAAATACCCTATATTAATTAGTTTTGAATTAACTCTTAGATGGTGAAGCGCATTACCTACCCACCATGCTTGTAACATAGCGACTATTGGAGTAACAGTTGCTCGCCATGGTTCAAATGCGGTAATTGCCACAACTTTATTAAGAGACTGCAATAATTGGTGTTGTCTTTGCACACAGCCAGTTAATAAGTCAATTGATTCTTGCATTTCTAACAAACAATCTGTTATATTTTCACCGTACGGAACACCCTGTAATAATTGAATGTGTTGCGGCCTGTTAAATAGACCGCCCCAAACTTTTCTAGTGCCATCTACATTTCCAGCAATTAACTCAATAGGTGAGGCTCTTGGAATTTTTCCGCCCAATGAATTTTTTTCTTCTTGTCCAGCAGCATAAGAACGACCAGTAACAATTTTTATACCTTCGCTACCAAAAATTCTAATTTTATCAGATTTTAAACCAATAGCTGCACGAGAAGCTGGTTTTTTGCCCATCATAGCATCGCCGCGGCCGGCAACACCGGCAACAATTCCAAAGTTTAAATCAACATCAGTTAATTGGCTAACATAAATTCTAGAGGCGTCACAGAAAAAATTTGGATCAACTGCTTTAATTTGATTTTTAGACAGCTGTTCTTGCTTACAAGACATTCTACCAACAACAATATCAATTGTGTTTGCGTTTGACGCACCTTTACCACCTAAACCACTTGATAATGTACTTGGTCTGTCAAATCCTAAAATAATGGCGGCATTTTTATTTTTTGATACAAGTTTTTTCTCGCCTGGTGCTGAAACAAAATTAATGGTAGGGGCTGTTGGCTCACTTTGAAACGTTCCTTGACCATCTGGATTAAGCTTAAGTGGGCCGCGGGGGCCATCTGTTGATGGTGAAATAGCACGACCAAAACCAGAAACGTTCTGTGTGTTTCTACGTCGTTCTTGGCTTAAGTCAGTTGGTTTGTTTACTAAATTTTTTATTTCCTCTACAATTCCAGAGGGATCTGGATTTGAACCATAAACTTCAGGCCAAGCTTCTCCCGGCTCAAAAGCGCTTGGATTGTCAGCATTTAATCTTGATAGTTCATCATTTAAGAATTTTAAATATTCTTCATCTGTTAATTTTTTCTTTGACATATTTTTTACGTTGTTGTTTTAGCAGGGGGGCTTGAAATAAGTGGTAAACTTCTATTTTTCACAGATCTAGGAAATCTCGGATCTTGTTTTAGCCCAGTTTGTTTTTCAAAATTATCGCGATAAATATCAAACGCTGGTCCAGGATCTTCTTTGCCAGCTGCTCGGTTATCTTCATGACAATAATAAGTTTTAATATTAGGATATGCTGCTACTAATTGTTTTACAATTGTTATCAATCCTTGAATCTGAGCCTGCGGAATTGGCTCCCATTTTTTTGTTACATTAGAGTCATAGCTTTTCCATTCTTCAATTGGTGGAGTTTTTAACGGACGGGGAAGACTTGGAAATTCGTCTAATAATTGTTTTCCACTAGAAAAAACTACGGTTTTACCTGCAAATTGAGATGCTGTATAGGCTAAATTAACTAAGCTAATGCCAATTGATATTGTATTAGATGGTGGACCAATTCCGCCTTTAACAGCCCCGTGCCAAGCTTTAAACTTTGTATCTACTGTGTTTATTACAGAGCCATCTTTTTCAACTAAATAATGATAGCTTAGTCCTCTATTACGAAGTGCAACTATTGCATCGGCCGCATTCTGTGTAACTGTTGAGTGTAACTCAATTGAATCCCAATTCTTTTCATTTTCTTTGCCCGCGTTAAGTAAAAACGGAGACTTTGCAGGATCAGGTGTATATGTCAATCCCTGACCAGGGAGGCTACCTGTAGCATTAAAAATTGCTTTAGCACTAAGACATTGATCTGTTACAGCACTAGCTGCGACCGCTTCGTTGCTTATTTTCTGTTCAATGCTGTCAAAATAACAAAATTGAACATCTATTGGGCCGGCCTGACCAACTGTAGCATTTGCTGTAACAATGTCACCAATACGTGGCATTGCTGAAAAACTATCAACTTTAGATATACACAACATATGAGCATTGATAACCTGTGACAAAGCTTCATCATTACCAATAAATTTTGTTGGATTACATGGATCTTCTAAAAGCTGGTGAGCCGAGATAAAATTATCGCCCTGTATCCTTCCACGAAACATAATTTGAGTTTGAATTTGCCCAAACGGATTGTTTTTTAAATCACCTGGAACATTTGGTTGAATACCATTTATAATAGGAATTGGTGGCGAAACAACTTTCACTGATAACGCGTTTAAGTTTTTATATGTGTCAACTCTTGTCATAATATCAATCATATATGCATTATAATCATCATATTCAACAGGATTGGTTAAATCTAAAAATGGAGTTTTATCATATTCAGCTGAAGACATTGTATACCTATGTTAACCTAAGATAATTAGACTATACTAAAAAATTGTTAAGCGTCGTCTTTTTGAATTAAATCAAAAAGTTCTTCTTTGTCTTTGTCGCTAAGCTCAAGTGAAGCTCCCTGATCTTTTTGTTTTAAAGAAATTATTTTGACCAATTGTTCATTTGAACGTTGTAATGTTTCAATATGTTTGGCAGCTACTGGGCTAAGATATTTATTTTGTTCAGGTTCGCGCGCAATCTGATTAGCGACTTCATTTAAAAATTCTCTAGCAATTTTTCTATCATTTCTAATATTACCCAAAGCTTCTTGCACTAAGTCATCAAGTGTGTTGTTGCTCATAAAGTACCAGCCTCCCAATCAGTCTTGAAACAATAATATTTTTTTCTAAACTTTTTTAATGAGTTAACAATCTGCTTAGTGTTTAAGCCCGTTATTTCTCTTAAGTAAAGATAAATAGCTTTTTTGTTAAATATCTCAATATCTTCTTTTGATTCAAAAAGTATTATAATTGCTTGATATACTTTCAAATCATTATCTTTCATTTGGGATGAATCCCACGATTTTAATTCCTCATAAAATAATTTCCAAAATTCTTCTTCAACCCTGTTACTTACATAAGATTCATTAGTAGATAAAAATTCTTCTTCGTAATTTTTAGATATATTATCAAAATCAACTTCTCTCTGGTTTCTTTTTTGTTGTCTCTTTACCTTGTGAATAAACCAATTTTTTGTAATTACTGAAAAGTAAGAAAAAGCTTTTGAACCTTTACTTGGGTCATACTTATCTAATATTGTCATAAGCCAAATTTTACATTCGTCACGCAAATAATCAATGTTTGGCAGGTTTGTAAACTTATATGTAAACACAATTTTATCTACCATTTCGTTAAACGCTGGTTCAATCCAGCGAACATATAAGTCTGTTCGTTTTCTAACGCACGTAATTTTACAATATTCTATGATCGCGTCTTCATGATCTTGTGTAAAATAATGATTTTTATTTTTTGGGCGCCTACCTCTTCTTTTTTTAGGTTGTGTTGTCATCAGTTTGTTCCATTTGTGTTTGTATTTCATCCTCTACTTCAGCATATTGATAAACAAAATTAAAAGTTTCCATCTGTTCATTAAACGAGCGAGCATGCTCAATTAACCCATTAAGTGTTTCGTCACCATAAAACATTTCCATTTCATAAACTGATTCAAGATGAACTGTAAAGTTGTCAATTATGAGTCCTAAATCATAAAGTTCAGTAGAAATATTGATTAGTTTACTAACTACATTTTTTGCATATGCAAAAAGACCCATATTTAGTAACACTGATAAGGTGAGAGTTGCGGATAAAATTATTTCAAGTCGGCTCATATTCTTTACTCTGTGCTTCTTTTATTTGTTGATTTAAGATTTCACGATTTTTTTCAATGTAATCTTTTGTAATGTTTCCAACTTTGTGTTCTTTGTTATGTTTTACTTCAGAAAAAAAATTATCAAACAACTTATTCATTGAAGTTTTTGAACCACACTGTGTGCAATCCTCAAGTGTTTCAGACATACTAATAAACACTGTTTCTATACATTCGCACACAGTACACTGAAAACGATACTTTGGCATTACTTGACCATGTTTTCTAAATCACTGTTTGTAATTTCACTGTTATCTGTAAATCTTACGGACGGTGGATTTTTTACAATAATGCCATCGTCTCCATTTTCAAGTTCAAATCCACGAAGGATTGGAACAATATCAATTTGATTTAGCAATGACTCTTGAAGTGCCATCATGACGGCCCCCAATGCTTGATTAGAAAATTTCATTTTTACTCCTTATTATAGTTAACTGCGCGACCTTCAAGCTCTTCCCAATCTTTAGACGGTCGCACCTCTAAATTTTTTTCCCATACTGATTCTAAAACAGTTGGATTTAAGCCCATCATTTTACAATATGATATTAGTGCATTTACATCTTTTGGAAAACACGAACCACCAAAACCTAGGTTCCCGTCAGGACCAGGTACTGATAAATGTGTGCTTCCAATACGTTCATCATACAACGCATACTCTAAAACTTTATCATAATCTACATCAATGCTATTGCACATTTGCTTAAATTCATTAGCAAAACTAACTTTAGTGGCAAGAAATGTGTTTGTAAAATATTTTATACATTCTGCAACAGTTGAGCTAGTTTTAATGATAGGCGTTTTTGGAAAAGCTTTTCTGAAAATATTTTTAACCTTAGTTGAGGCAGGTCTAACACCACCAACGATGATCCTGCTTTGATTTTTAAAATCATCAATAAAATTTGCCTCTGTTAAAAACTCAGGACTAAAAACAACACTAATACAATCACACTCTTTATTTAATTTTTCTGTTGTACCTGGGGGCACTGTTGATTTAATTATTACTATCTTATTGTAACCCGTAGCATTTATTTGCTTTACTGTATTCTTAACTATTGTAGTATCGCACTCGCCATTTTTTAACATGGGAGTGGGTAAACATACAAATATGACATCTGTTTTTAATACTAAATCATCTAGAGTATTACATGTTGACTTACCTAAGTCACGGTCATACGTTTGAATGTTAAAGTGTTTACTTAAGCCTTCTTTAACAGCAGTGCCTACAAAGCCTTGCCCGACTATTCCAATGTTAGTGTTCATTAATCTCCCTTTACTAAACGATAACTATCTTCATCAAAGTGCGGGGTTGAAAATTCAAATAATTCTGTGTCCTGCAATGCTATCATTTGATGTCGCAGCCCACGATGAACATGAAAATTGTCTCCCTGCTGTAATACTACTTCTTCTGCAGAATCTAAATTATCAGATTCCGAATACTTTACAATTATTTTTCCAGACTGTATATAAAATACCTCATCTTTTAAAATATGATAATGCCAAGAGCATCTTTTACCTTTTACAAAATAAAGTAATTTTCCACAATATTCACTGTTATTAACAATCCATTTTTCAAAGCCCCAACCTTTAGGCACAAAATTCATTTCTAAAGAAGTCTTCATCTTTAATCCCCTTATCATCAATATATATGTCCCCTGCAGGTTTCCCTAAAAACAGTTCATGAAAATTGACATTCCAATTTTTTAGTTGTTGGTAAGTTAGTTCGTAAAATGCTTCATGAGCATAGCTGTAAGAATTATTTGAACGGCCCATTCCTCGTGCAGTTTGAAAAATTATCCTGTGTCCATTTTTATACAAATTGTTTACAAAATTAATTCTATCTTGAATTGGTTTTGCTTTTGAATAATCTCCCTCTGTTTTAGTGCATATAGTGCCGTCAATATCAAATACATATGTCATAATATTTTTTCCAATGTTGAAGTTGTTGAGTATCCATCAACAAAATTAAAAATTTTTATGTCGCATATATCACTTCCAACAACTTCTTCAGTTTTGTAATCTCCGCCTTTAACAATAAAATCAGGTTTAATTTTTTTAATTAGTTCATACGGTGTATCTTCACTAAATATATGTACTTCATCAACAAATTTAATTGATTCTAACAGAAATTTTCTATCATTCTCAGAATTGTAAGGTCTGTGTGCACCTTTGAGTTTTTTTACACTATCATCGCTATTTAAGCCAACATAAACAACATCACCTAATGTTTTGCAATATTTAAGTAATTCTATATGGCCGCGGTGTAGGACGTCAAAGCACCCATTTGTAAAAATAATTTTGTTCATAATTTTAACATTTCAAAAACTAATTCAGCAGAAATTTTTTGTCCTTGAAACGAAAGTATTTTTGAATATCCATCATACTCAAGGCTTTTAATAATATTTTTGCAAACATCATTTAGCAACATTAATTCCATTATACCATATGGTTTTATTTTTTTATATTTTAATAACTGTAAAGTTCCTTTTGTGCCTACTATTGTTGGAAACCTCAACACTAAACAATTTTTGCAATTTTGAATTAAATACGATTCAGCTAGATGTTTATACATAACATACCATGAACTTTTTTCAGATTTTGTTGAGATAAATATTATTTTATCATTTTTGTTTTTATCAACAAAATTTTTAAATTTTTTATATTCTAATTTTTGAATATTTTTAGACTTATCGTCAATATTCCATGTATGATATATGTGAGTTTTACATTCACAAATTACATCTATTAATTTATTACTCAATAAGCTACCTAGTTGACCCCTGCCATTTGCTAATATAACATTCATACCAAAACAAACTTTATTTGTTCGTAATTAAGTTCTTTGTTGGTTAAGAAAAAATATTTTAATAATATTTCTTTTAAAAGTTCTGGATATTTGGCTGTGTTATCATCATTATAAGCATTTAGATCATGTTGCATTCGCGAATGCAGTGGAGCGTTTGGGTGGTTATGATATCCTAGACCAGCTTTTTTAGCCTGCGGGTCATTCATCCACTCCAAAGCGCTTCGGCCGCAAAATAAATTATCCCAGTAGTTTCCAGTTTGATTTGAAATATAATTGTAACCACTGCAAGGAGCCTCGATTGCTTTGACATGTCTAACTTGTAAATCTGATACAACAACCCAATCTTTTTTAATTGCTTTACAACTGTAAATATAAGTTGATTCAGCACAAAATGCAACAAAAACATCAGGTGATATTCTTTTGTCAAACGTTTTCCAAAACTCATTTGAAAACAAGCTTGCGTGTAAATTACATGTACCACCAGGGGGAACAACAAAATCTTCTCCAGTTATTTGAATGTCACCAAATTTTGTTTCATACACAAACCCCCCTCTTGATTTAGACCATGCCGAGAATGCTTCGGGAGAATCCTCAACCATGGTATCACCAATATAGCCACCCATTAAATCATTAAAAGCTGTGTCAGTATCTGTTTGAATTGTTACAATACCGTACTTATCTGTTTCTAATCTTTTATAAGCTTCAGACAAAACATGTGTTTGATTGTCAAAATTAACACCAGAGTCAATGTATAAGTATCCTTCAAATTCTCCATATTTATTTACCATTTCTTTAACGGTTTTGTTAAAAGTAACTTGAATTACATTTTTTTCTGGGTATAAACAATATGAAATTTTGTCTCCAAATTCTTGGTATAATCGTCTAAAACAGCCTTCACTGTTCATACAAGATGATAATACAACATGAAAACCATCAAAGTCTTGATTTAATACATTTTGAATACAATCAATATACCAATCAATAGCTTCTCTCTTAATTCCACATGTATTGTAAACAACTAACATTTTTCTATTTTCTATAGTTTTCATTTTTACCTCAAATAAAGTCAGGGTGCTTTAGTGTTTGCCTAATAATACTTTTATCTTCTAGCAACTTTTCTTTAGTTACCCTTTTGTTTTTTAAATCTTGTTGAATTTTCCACATAGCTTTGTTGCTTTCGTGTGGTTTACAAAGTTTTGTACAATTTTTAAAACACTCAACGTTTTCAATCAAGTTCATAACTTCTCGTCTTTTTTGCAAATTATTCCAAATAGATTTAAAAGAATCTTCATACAAGTTGCCATAACTATATTGTTTCCAGCCTCTGTGGTTAGTGCAAACGTACACGTGACCATCTGCACCAATACATGGTGATAACTGAGAACCTAAACATTGTTTATAGTCCCTACCAAACTTTTCTCTGTCCATTGCTAAATCTTCAAATTTGTATCCATTAACTTGAAATTTGTCACCCAATATTTTTTCTGCTTGTGTTAACAATGGATTGACTTTTTCTGTCCAAAATTCAAGTTCTCGCTGTTCACCGCCTTTTTCACGAATAATAATTTCAGGCTTATATTGACAATAAGATAAATCATAATCACTAAAAAATTCTGCAAAGTCTACAATTTCTGAATACGTGTCCGGTGAAATAACATACCCTACACCAATGTCAATTTTGTTATTATATGTTTTGTTGACTTCAATAAGTTTTTGAAGATTAGAAACCATCTTGTCCCAATCTTGACGCCCCCTGGCGCGTCGGACACCATTATATGTCTCTCTCGTACCAGCATCAACTGAAATGCGTACCCACGTCATGTTTTCGACCAACGCCTCAAACATATCCCATTTATCAAATAGCGTTCCGTTAGTAAACATTCCCATTTTAATATTATTTTTGCCACAATATTCAATGGCTTCTTTAAGATGTCTATTCAAAGTTGGTTCACCGCCACCAGTCCAATTAATTGCTTTAACTCCCATATCTACAAAATCTTCGCAAAGTGACATTAAAACTTCTCTAGACATAAGTGCTCTAGAAAACGTTTCGGTTCCCTTATATTTTTCAAAATGAATATAAGAAGACAAACAAAAACTACATGCATGGTTGCAGGCATTACTTGGATCAACTTCAACTAAAACAGGTGAAGTATATCCAGTTTCAATATGTTCTATTGCTCTGTCAACGTTTGCAATAATTTTAGATTGTGGATTGAATATTTTACTTTCTTTCATCTTCTAGCCATTTTAAAAAGTATATTGTTGGATCATTGAAATATTCTCTAACAATTGTTTCAAAATATTGTTTTGCTTCTTCAGCTTTCTGTTTTAAAATTTGATTAGGTGTATTGTATATTTTATCAAGTTCGTTCTTTAAGTATTCAGGTGTCATGTTTTCATTACAAATTCTATAACAAAAATCTGTATTATACCTATCTTCGCCAAACATATAATAGTCGTAATCTGATATTAATACCGGAACTCTGTTATAATAACAGCTTTCAATCAGTCTAACACTATCAATTCCAGAACCGCGAGGACACAATGATATTGAGTTATTTAGCATTGTGTCGATAAAATCCTGTTGAATATTAGAACCAACGTTTGAGAGACCTTCCCATTTTTTATTAACGTGCATTTCTTTATTATAATCTGTATGATGTAAAACATAAACCACCAATCCTCTAATTTTGTGATTTAAAAATGCTCGAAGGCCAAAGCTATTTTCTTCTGGAAAAGTAAAATCTTCGCTTCTGTTATTAATAATATCTAACAATAGATGTGAAAATGTTGGTCGCGTAAACAAATACTTTATATGTGAATAGCTTTTAAGTGGGCCCATGGTGGTTATTACAGAATTCCATAACCAACCTGGTATAGGTGGCCTATTAGATACTTCGAAACCACCTTCACCTTCAATGTCACAAATGTGTCTATCTTCATTTCCTGCAAAATATTTAAAATCTGATGGTTTTGTATTTATCAAATCACCTCTGTCGTTGTTTAGTTGGCCCATATAAAAATACTCAGCCTCGTCTGGACTACTAATAACACAATGATCAGCTATACCTTTCTGGCTAAATGGGACAGAGTTTTCACAAAATCCAGATGAATCATGATCATGTGGATTTGCATTTGGATAAACATAAAGTTTTACTTTTTTCATATTGTCGATACACCTCGTTTTTGTACTACTGTTGTTGCGCATTCGTTTGCAAAATTTATTGAGGCTTCGATACTCGATGTTTTAAGGTAATAATAACAAAGGCCTGAAATAAAGGTGTCGCCGGCACCAGAAACATCTTTAACCTCAACCATTGGTACGTGATATCTTTTATCTTTATGTATGGAGCCTTTCTGACCTTGTGTAATAATCAACTTGTTATATAAATTTTTATTTATTGTATGTTTTGTTTTTTCATACTCTAAGCCATTTATTTTGATAAACGTAAATTTTTCGCTCCAGTCTCCTAATATTTTTTTTGTATCCAAAAAAGTTAAATGATGAGAATTAGATATTGTTTTTAATAAATCAGTTGACAAGTATCCTTTATTATAGTCGGATATCACTATAGCATCATATAAATCATAGTTTAAATTTTTTAGTGACAATAAACCATAATTACCGTCGTTTTCGTCAACTCTCATAAACATGTGATTTGATTTTTCTTCAACAAATCTTGTTTTTTTAATCGATTTCCAATTTTTGTTTGTGAGTATTTCTACATCACCACCCAGCTTCATGATATTGTTATATACATTCATAGCCATTCCACCGTTTTCAATTGTTCTTATAGAATTAAAAACCGGAACAGGTGCTTCTGGACATAGACGTTCACACTCACCATAGTGAAATACATCTAAACAACTTTCGCCAATAACTAAAATCATATTATCTTAAAAGGAAACTTTTACCACTGCCAACTTGTTCTCGCCAATAATTTAGTAGATCAAGCATTGTTGTTTCAAAACTAATTTCAGGTTCCCAGCCTGTGTGTTGTTTGAACTTAGTGGTATCGGGCACTTGCAAATCAGCGTCTATTGGACGCAATCTTTCAGGATCAATTTCAACAGTTATATCCTTGCAAACAGACAGCGATATTAAATGTTCTAGCATATCTCTCACTGAACAAGTAAAAGAACCCCCAATATTGTAATACTCTCCAGCAACTGGGTTTTGTGTTACAAGCATATAATAAGCTCTTACTGCATCACGCACATCAGACCAAGTTCTTAATGAATCTAGATTGCCAACTTTAATAACTGGCTCTTGCTGTCCTGCTTCGATCATAGCAATCTGTTTAGCAAACGTAGATTCGGCAAAGACATCGCCGCGGCGAGGGCCTGTATGTGTAAACATGCGCGTTGTCATTACTGTCATGCCGTACGCTTCAGCATAAAAACGCCCTACCAAGTCAGTGCCCACTTTAGAAATTGCATACGGAGAGGCTGGGTGAAACGTTACGTCTTCGTGAATTGGCAAAAATTCTTTCGGAACACGTCCGAAAACTTCAGAAGAAGCGCAAACATGAATTACAGGATCTTGATTAAGTTTTTTTATAGCATCTAAAACCTTTGCGGTACCTAATATATTTGTTTCAAGTGTTTCAAGCGGTGACTCAAAGCTTGTTTTTGGATAACTTTGAGCAGCAAGGTGAAAAACATAATCTGGCCTAACTTGTTCAAATACATGCAACATTGAACTTAAATCATTTATATCACCATATTCTAAAAATACACGTTGTTTTTTGTTGATATTTGGCATTAAATGCTCAATATTGTCGGTTTTGTCATTCCATCTCAGTAATCCATAAATATCCCAGTCTGTATTTTCAATAAGAAAATCAGCCAAATGCGAACCAACCATTCCGGTAAAACCTGTGATAAGTGCTTTTTTCATAATAATTCCTCTTAGTGTAAACTAATCTCTTTTCTTTGTGCATTATTTCCTGGAATAAAGGTTTCCCCTTTCGTTATATAAGAGCACGATAGTAAAGGTCTTGAACGATCACTAAAATTTGGATAAGATCCATGTACACAATTACCATGTAAAACTAGCATATCACCCTTAACAAACTCTACGTCGACTTTTTCAAATTTTTCAAGATACTTGCTTGATATTATGTTGCCGGGATTCGAACCTTTTGGTTCACGATAGCTAGGTTTTTCTGTACAGTTAATCAACCCACTTAGATGAGAACCAGGGTATATGTATAATGAGCCATTTTCTTTGCTTGCATTGCAAAAAAAGAAATTAGTTGTTAAGTAACAACCATTTTTATTTTTTGGATATGCATTGTCTTGATGGGGTTGCCATGCTTGAGAAGCATATGTTGAGTTAGCTTCTTTAAACAACATTTGACTCATTAAGCCAGAAACTTCAGCGCCTTGAATTTGTTCCAATATTGCTACTGCTTTAGAGTTTTTCATTACGCTTCTCATAAGATTACTAATATTTTGTATTTGACTTACAAGTTTAATTTTTTCAGATAGGGTCTCGTATCTGTCTAATATGTGATATGATTGAGCAATTAAAAACTCAATTCTGTCAGGGTTCATAATCGCTGAGTAATCTTTATCAGCGATTTTTTTAATTGTTTCATAACACAAATCACATTCTTCTTTTGTTAATATATCTTTAACAATAATATAACCATTTTTATTGTAAAAGTCAAGTTGTGATTTAGTTAACATTTCATTTATTATCCCTGTACCACTGGATAGTTTTTTCTAAGCCAAGGCGAACATCATGTTTTGCTTCCCAGCCCAAGTTGTTTTTAATTTTTGAAACATCAAGAAGTCTCTTGGGAATCATAATTGGTTTTGTTGTGTCAAAATTAAACTTAGGTTCATATCCATATATGTCAGTAATAACTTCTACTAGTTCTTTAATGGTAGTACCGGTGCCTGTAGCTACATTGTAAGGATTCGCATTTGGATCTTTTTCTATTACTGTTAACAAACCATCAACCACATCATCAACATATACAAAATCTCTAACTTGTGAACCATCTCCCCAAACTTCAAATGGGTTCATGCCAGTATCTGCTTTCATTATTAACTGTGGTATAGCGTGCCCGTTTTCATTAAACGCATCGTGAGGCCCGTAAATAGCACTTGTTCTGACAACAGCAAATTTAGTGTCCGAGATTTCATTAAAGTATTTTATAACCTTTTCGCAGTATCTTTTCATTTCGCCAACACCCACATAAAGAGGATGGGGTTCGCTATCAAACGCCTCACTCTCTTTAACAGGATAAGAAACGTTTGGATACATTGTTGAGCTTCCAATAAATCCAAAGCGATCAATACCCTGTCTAACAGCTGCGTCAAACATGTTTATTGATGGTGTTAGATTTCTGCGAACCAAATTTAAATAATTTTTTGGATCTGTTTGTCCTTTAGCACCACGAATATATGCCACAAAATTTAAACATATATCCATATCTTGAAGGACGCGG
>CEVB01080426.1_pt1 | contig 22469 bp, 18 predicted proteins | sample 531381 | NCBI WGS metagenome assembly CEVB01 (sample SAMEA2622763, study PRJEB7988) | marine metagenome | biome: marine biome (ENVO:00000447); feature: surface water layer (ENVO:00002042); material: "saline water (ENVO:00002010), including plankton (ENVO:xxxxxxxx)" | depth 5 m | reverse complement strand
TAACCGCCGAAATTACCATTTTGCGCAGCCGTTTTCTTGCTGCCAAGGGCGAGTTGGCTGACGCTAAACAGCTTATCAGTGAAATACCGCTGTCTTATCAACACACTATTACCATCGACAGCTGTATGGATGCGGCCAAAGCCTATTTTGAACTGGGTGATTTATACGCCAGCCAGGTTTATATCGATAAGCTGCAACATATACTGGAACGCGACGACTTTCTCACTGAAACCCAGCGCATTATGCTGGAAATGGAACAGCTACGGCATGAAGAGTTAAAAAACAAACTGAAAGTGATTAATACCGAAGCCGTACAGGCTTATCAGCGGGAAGACTTTAATACCGCCTTTGACCGCTTTGCTGAAACCTTTGATTACATGCCCACCAACCCGACTATCGCGATCAATCTGATGCAAGCCCTGGTTAAAGGCGCCAGAGTGACTGATTTTAGCCAACGCTATGTACGGGCAGCGGTAAAACTGCTGGCCAGAAGTGAGCTGGATGACGATCTTATGCTGCGCTTTAAACGCTATCTGGCACAAATTAAAGCGCTACACCCGGATGTTATTCCAAGGCGCAGGCCCAAAGAAAGAGAAGTGTTATAGCAACAGCTGTCAGTGTTTTTCCAGCCAGCTACGGTAGCGCCGCGTACGGCACTTATCAGCCAGCTGCTGCTTGATAAGCGCCCAAATTGGCGATACCTGTGGCTTGGGCCGCTGTCGCCGACTCAGCTTACTCAGCTGATACTTCACCATCGCCATATTGGCCAGTGATGCCAGCGGCTTATTTTTCCAGGTTATCGGCGCCAGCTCAGGCACTATCGCATTACCTTGTTGCCACTTAAACGGCAAGTCAGGCACTATCGCAAGTGCGGTGGCGATACCCACCATATCGACACCGATGGCCATTACCTGCTGCGCCACACTCAGACGCTTAATACCACCGGTGACCATCACTGGCATAGTGGCCACTTTACGTAGCTCAGAGGCAAACACGAGAAAATAGGCTTCACGTGCCAGGGTGCGGCCATCGCGTGCAGCTCCCTGCATTGCGGGCGCTTCATAGCTGCCGCCGGATAATTCCACCAGATCGACCTTTAGTTGATTTAACATCAGTATCACGTCGCGCGCATCATCACTGCTAAAGCCGCCACGCTGAAAATCGGCTGAGTTAAGCTTTACCGCTACCGCAAAACGCGGATTAACCTGCGCCCGGATCCCTTTAACAATTTCAACCAGTAAACGGGCACGATTTTCAAGGCTACCACCCCACCTGTCAGAGCGCTGGTTGGTCAGCGGCGATAAAAACTGGCTGAGCAAGTATCCATGGGCAGCGTGCACCTGCACCCCGCTAAAACCGGCGTGCTCCGCCAGTTTAGCTGTGCTGATAAAGCGGCCAATCACCTGCAGAATTTGTGCTTCAGTCATGGCTTGTGGCGGGGCAAAATAATGCGACATCTTGCCAAGATCGAGTGCTACCGCTGACGGCGCAAAGGTTGGCTGGCCCAGACTGGCCGGCATCTGGCGGCCGGGATGATTAATCTGCAACCAGAACTGCGCACCTCCGCTCCTGCCAATGGCGGCCCAGCGTCTAAAACTGTCCAACGCGGTATCATCTTCCAGCACCACCCCGCCTGGACCAGTCATCGCTGTGCGGTCTACCATCACATTGCCAGAAATAATCAGGCCGGCGCCGCCGTCGGCCCAGGCCTGATATAGCTGAAATAATGGCTCAGATGGCGTGTGCTGCGCTGACGCCAGATTCTCTTCCATCGCCGCTTTAGCAATACGGTTGGCAATCATACTGCCATTGGGTAAGACAAGTTCAGTAAATAACGTCATGGTGTCACTCCGGTTAAGTTAGCGACGCCACTTTAAGGTTAAAGTAAACTTTAAGGTCAAGCGATTTCAGCCACTATTTTTTCTCTGCACTCATTTGGGCAATAACACGTCGGGCATTATCGGCGCAGGCCATATCACCAGGTTTAGCTTCAATGTCTACCAGTACACTCAGTAGCTGCTGCTTGCTGTGCGCCAGCTTCTGCTGCAGTGCGTCAATATCGGCTATTTTGCCCTTTAACGCGCTAAGTAGCGCGTCATGACGCCAATCATCTAAGTTGGCAGGCACCAGCTTTTGTAATTCGTCCAGGCTAAATCCCGCCTGCTGGCCTTTGACGATTAAATTCAGCGCCAGCTCGGCCTCGGGCGGGTAACTGCGATAACCATTCGCTTTGCGTTGTACCAGTTTTAGCAAACCGATATCTTCATAAAAGCGGATCTTCGACGCGGCCAAACCGGTGCGCCTGGCCAATTCACCTATTTTCATCTGCTTTACTCCACACCAGGCTTAACACCCGAGTTACCAGTCAGCAGCGCGCTGCGCTTGTTGCAGCGTCACCGGTGCATACAGTGCACTCTGAAATTCTGGCACATACTCATATTTCATCAGCTTACCTAACTTTAGTTGCCTGATATAGCGCGACAAGCTGCCATCGGTTAACGTCAGCTTTACTGCCTCTTCATCCGACGTGTCGGCGAATAACTGCAAGCGTGATAAAGCGTAGCCTGTTGTAACTGTGCCGTTTACATCAAGATTAACAAAGCTATTTCTGACTACCGGGAAATCGTCCGTTTTCACAGGCAGTGCTTTAGCAGTAATAGTAAAATCGGTGGCAGTAGTCTCTGAATCGGCAACACGCACCACTACCGTGTCGGCTTGCTGCTGATAGTCGATAGCCGTTGTCCATTTCGGCAGGTTGTATCCTACAACACCTCTTACGCGCGCAAGCTCGGTATTAACCGGCAGCTTCAACACGTAACCCCAGTAGTCATCCGTTAGCGATTGACGCAGCAGGCTTAACGGCCCGACGTTCAGGGTTGCAGGTTTAGTGGTGATCACCGATAAGGCAATTTCGTTGTAACTGTCATTGTCGCAATAATGGTAAGCGTAGGCCGTCAATGCAATCAGTCCGCGACCGGGCCAAATTTGTAGAGGTGTTACCTGCTGTAGGATCTGCGGCGGCATTAATGCACGTAGCTGCGCTAAATCTGCGGTAAACACAGCGGTAATACGGCTGCTTTTATAATAGAAGTTCGGCGAATAAGAGCTAAAGCCAATATCAACTTTGGTTTTCTGCATGGTTTTAAACCAGCTTAAATCTATATCCGGAGCCTGCTCAGCAATAACTGATAACGGTGGGTTGGAGCGGTATTTGTCATACAAGCCTCCCGCTTTTACCGGCACCTGATGGCCAGCTATATCGATAATCGTCTCGGCAACAGATTCTTGCGCGTAGCCAGATGGCAGGCATAACGCCTGCAGCAGCAACCAGCCTGCTATTATTTTGCTGTTCTCGATGTTCATAACCGTCCTCACACCTCACTGTTAATATCAGATAAGTGCAGGCTAACGTTAAACCATGCTTTAAGGTCAACGCCTATTTTTTGCTATCTTTCAACGGTTATCAGCCAATAACGGCTGGCAGCATATGCTGGCTTTGTAGCCAGGAAAGGGCAACCAGGTTTACCAAAGACATCAGATAAAACACAAATAGAAAGGCGCGTTTTTGTGACTTATGCCGCAAATAACTTTGCGCCAGTAAAGCGCCGGGCCAGCCACCCAGCAGCGCCATAAACTGCAAGGTAGACTCAGGTGTACGCCAACGCCCGGCCTGCGCTTTACGTTTATCCAGCCAGTACGTAATAAAAGTAAGCACACTAAGCCCGGCATAAAGCAGAGGCACATACAGTGGTAGTTTGGCTGTAGCAACAGCGGCGGCCAGAACTGCAGCGAAAGCCAATACACAGTATAAAGGCCACTTTGTAGCGCTCTTTGCGGCTTTGATTTTGCGTTTCTCACCGGCAAAGGTTACCAGTTGCGCCTGCAGCCGGCCCTGCTCGTCTTTACCTATTGCGTAAGTGACTACCTCGCCAATTACCGGACGGCGCGAACGATTCTGCAGTGCTTTTATATGTAAAAACACCTGCTCGCCTTTTAATAACGGCTGAATAAAACCGAAGCCTTTATCATCATCCCACCGGGTAATTTTCCCTTTTACCAGCATTGTTGCTCCTTATTGTAATCCGTTAACTCTGTTTGTCTTTGTATTCGCACATCCCCGCCATTGCAGGGCTAAAGTAAGCTCAGTTGATAATACTAAAGCGCCTTGCCAACAGAAGCGCCGATAACCACACCAAAGCTCATAAGCAACACCGCTGCAATAAATAATGCCAATACAATAACCCCGGATTTCTGGGCTGTTGGTACAGAACGCCACCAGTTTTTAAGTGCATTCATGGTGTTATTTTTCCAAATTTAACCGCTAGCAATTAGCGAACAACATTAACTTTGTAACGCTGTTCACGCCTGTTTCGTTATGCGTTATCTTTGCTTTAAAGGGCGGTACCGTTGACTAAAATTTCCGACCATTGAGGCTTTTTTATCCGATATTTACTCTCAATTATTTCATTATGCTTATTTAATTTGATGGTGTAAGGAATAGCTCTTCTCTCGTTACCGAATTTTCTTTGCTGTAAAACCTGAGAACTGGCAATCCAGGTCTCGCCTGTGTAATTCACCTTATGCACCATATTTTTAACAGCCTCAACATCGTCGTCCAGTGCCACAGCTAAAAACCTTATGCTTAGCTGATGTGAGTTTCTGACCGATTCAATTTCAGAAAGTGAGTGGTAGCAAGGCGCGCACCAGGACGCGAAGAAATATATAACGGTTTCATCGCCATAAAGCTGTGAAAATGCCTTGCTGTCGCCGTTTAAGTCTTTTAAGGCGATGGTTTCAATTTCAGTTCCGCGTATAGCGGCAAAAGATGGTGCAAAAAATCCCAAATGATTTGCTGCATAAATTAATGCGCCCAGCAAAAACAACGTCGCAGTTATCCAATACCTCATATTGAGCTAACACCTAAATCTACATGCCCCCTACCGGCTCGTTTTTCATGGCGTTTTTTAGGCATAATGGCTTGTTGCATCACTCCACTGTTCATCGGAAAACTTTAATGCGCATCAGTAAGGTAAATCACTGGGTAAACCCGGTCAGCTAACGCCGCCAGAACGCGGCAGCTTTGTAGTGAAGGCGAAGCCGCAACGAAAAAGACGTCGCCGTGACTGGCCTTGTTAAATTTTTATAGCGCCATATGCAGCAACGGATAGGCTTTACCCTGCCCATCGACGGGGGAGCGCCCTGTCACTTTAAAACCAATATGCTGATAAAAACCTAGCGCTTGCTCATTCTGTTCATTAACGTCGACCTTTGACGCTCCCTGCTCGTTAATAGCATTTGACGCTAACATGGCACCGATGCCTTTTCCGCGCGCATCAGGTGAGATGAACAACATTTCAATATTACCGTCATGTACGCCGCAAAATCCCTGTATTTCACCATTGCCGTTTTTAGCGCACCTTAAATCAACAGCGTCAAAGTACTGTTCCAGAATTAACGGCTTTAACTCCTGTAGATCATCTTCAGCTAAAAAGTCGTGGGTTGCTCTGACCGAGGCTTCCCAGATTGCTAAAAGCTGAAGGTGATCTGCTTTTTCTACGATATCAATATTCATCACTAAACCCGATTGAAAATTTAACATTTTATTATTGTGCATGCTTGCTTCCTAATTTCCGATAGAGGAAACAGTCACTCTTATGCCACTGTAAAATAACAACAATTCTCGGCACTTCCACTTTTACATTCTGAAAAAACGAGCATGCTCTATATTTCTGGTGCGGTGCGTTATATTTCTGCGCAGCGCAATAATAAGTACCTAATTTATAGCATGTAAATAAAACCCGCAATTAGCTTGTGCGCAATGTTAACGGGATATTTGACCTGACATGGCTGATATTTGAAATAACACTGTATGTAAATACAAATCTTTTACTATGAGCTTAAATTTTAAAAGATGGTGTAGCCTTCAGCCGCTATTAGCAATGAGCTGCCGTGCACCCAGCGCGCGATGTTCGCTACCACACAGACACCTTAAAAATTTCAGCGCATGCTAACGAACGTTGACCGGTAATAGTCGACGCAACGGTTATCAGCAAATGTTCGTTTCCCCAAACTCAATAAAGGTGATCCTTATGTCAAACACTAACACTACAGCCATTAATGCCCACAAAGCAGCGGCCGATGAACACCGCGCATGTGCAGAACACCACAGTAAAGCGGCGGCTTGCCATGAGAAAGGTAAGCTGGAAGATGCCAAAGATTGCGCGAGCAACGCTATGAATTGTTGTGACACGGCCAGTAAAAAATCGGCAAGTGCATGCGCTTGTTGATGACGCTCCGACGTTGTCTATCCATCGCAAGGGTAACAAATAAACTAACCAAGGTTAGAATGGTACGGAGGTATTAATGTTTGAACTTATTGCCGCCTTTATCGTTTTTGTGCTTGTAATTCTGGGCATGTCGATTCGCTTTCTGGTGAGCGGACGCCACTTAAAACGTAGTTGCGGCAGCATGACCAACATGAAAAAGTTAATAGGTTATACACCTTGTGCCCTGTGCACTCAAAACACATCGGATTGCAAGCTTCGGTTGCCACCGTCAGCAGACTAACGTCACAATTTCAGTGATACGAAGCGTAACCATTGATCAAGCTGCAACGGGCACTCAGCTGCCGAAGTATTATCTGCAGTTGCACAACATAATAAGTTGCCCGAATAAGGCCCGTTAAGCTTCTGGCTTATCGGTTGCAACTTATTGTGCGCTTTCAAGCAACTGGATTATTTCCTGATAAAAAGCGGCTTTTTCCAGCTGATACTGCGCTTTATCAGTTGGATATTTTGCAGCAAGTTGCAGTTTAAGCTGGTTTAGCTTTGCCACCAGATCCGGCCTGGCCTGCATTAACCTTACAAACCCCAGCTGCCTGGCAATGTTGTGGTGTTCAGCGGCATAGATATGTAAGTGCACTTTTCGCTGCGCTTTAGCAAAGTAGGCTCTGCCCTCTATGCCGTAAGCCGCGCGGTATTCAAAGCCCAAAGCAGCAAGCGGGCTAATAAAGTGTTGCACCCGCTCAAGCTTGTCGACAACACCCAGTATATCGATGCAGTCCTTCGCATACAGGCCCGCTACTGCGGTTGAACCGATATGATGCAATGTAACGGCGTCATCACATGCTGCCGCTATCTGCTGTGCTTGTACCTGGTACTCGCCGGGCCAGGCTGCGTTGTAGGGAAACAAGTACATATCTGCCATCAACGCAGTTTCAGGGTCATAAAATGGCTGTTCGGATCCAGCTTATACTGGCCAAAAGGGCCGCAATCACTAAAACCAAATTTACGATACAGCGCTCTGGCCGGGGAAAAATAGTCCTGAGTGCCGGTTTCCAGGCTTAGTGAGGTAAAGCCCTGTGCTTTTGCATGGTCGATTATAAACTGTAATAATGCCTGCCCTACGCCCTTGCCCCGGAAGGCCGTGGCAGTGCGCATTGACTTTAGCTCAGCCTGCTTGCTGTCCAGCGTTTTAATCGCGACACAGCCGGCCAGAACATCATCCTGCCAGGCGCTGAAAAAACGGATATGACTGGCTTTTAAGGCATCGACATCCAGTGCGTGCACGCTCTCTGCTGGTGAGGTGGCATACATATCAGCCAGGTGTTCTTGCAGCAAGGCAATCACTTCACCACCGGTTAGATCATCTAAGCGGATCTGCATATCAGCTGACCTTTTTGGCATAGCTGGCACGGTCTATATCCACCACTTCTACCGTATGCGAGCAACTTATCAGCTCAAGTTTAAGCAGCTGGTTCAGCACAGATTGCGACAAATGCTGTTTTTGCTCCAGGTTGCGCCCGCTTAAAATTCTAAGCTGCACATGGATAAAATCGCGATGCTCTGCGCCACTGATATGCTGCTGGTACGCCTGGGCCCGCACTTTGATATCAGCGCCGTCCGGCTCAAACAGCTCTGACTGCAAGGCACCGTCGAACACTGCCGCGAGAATGGGCGCGGCATCTAGCCTATCTGAATATTCAATAACACAATGCGGCATAAGGTAATCCTTTAATGGCGTTTAGTTAACTGAGCCCAGTGTACAAATAAAAAAGGGCGGTATCACCGCCCTTTTCATTTTTTATCATACTTAATCATGTCGTTAATCAGGCTATCAATCCGCCATAGCGCCGACGCAGCAATACCGTACTCAGTAACAGCAAAGCCCACAGCGACATTGCACCACCGCTGCTTTTCGCCTCTGGCTCTTGTGGCTCTAACACCACCGGTGCCGAACTTACCGTAACGCTAACCTCGCCCTGCGCCTCGCCACCAAAGCCATCTTTGATTTGATAGCTGATAACAGCCAGACCGCTAAAGCCTGTCACAGGTGTGTAGCGTAGTTGGTTGTCAGGCAGGATCTCAACCACACCGCTAGCCACGGCCGCGCTGGTTACCGTTAACACATCACCATCGGCATCACTGTCATTGGCCAGTACATCGATAATAATTGCCTGCGTATCCAGTGTTTCTGCACTATCAGCCTGAGCTTGTGGTAGCTGGTTTTGGCTGAGTACGGCTATCACACCCGGATCTTCTATCACACCATTGGCTGCGCCATCAGCATCATTCGGGCCACCGTCTTCAAGCAGCAGCTGTACGCAGTTGTCACCCGCTGTCAGGCCAGAGCTATAGCTGTCTGAACCAACAACCGGGCAATTACCTTCAACCGTTAATGCCGCAGAGCTAATGCTATTAGCACTGTCTTGCACAAAGCTAAACCAGCCCTGCTCTGGAGTGTATTTACGGTATACCGCATCCGCTGGCAGAACGGCACCGCGCGGTAACGGAATAACCACTCCAACCGATTGGCCAGGTTGGATTGCACCACTTAGCGTAAAGTCCATAACCGCTGTCAGCTGATTAAACCGGCTATCGCTACTATCTGCTGCACTGCTGTCATCAGCAACAGCCGCTGCCAACTCGCTCATCGTCATACCTGCACCACGGCTAATCATCGCGCTGGCTGTATTACCCAGGCTCAGCTGCACGCCCGCAGTGGTCTGCATCGGCTCTGTCGTGTCGTTAACCGGTAAACGGCTGCTATCCGTATCGTTATCCAGATAATCCGCGATACCATCACCGTCGCTATCGCCATAGCCTTCTAAGCTATCGACAATACCATCGCCATCGCTATCGGCTGTGCTGCTTAACGCTGGCAAAGCGTCAACTTTAAAGCGAATACGCTGTTTAGTACTTAACTGCTCAGCAGTATTGCTTTCCGTAACAGTCACCTCCACCGCATAGCGACCAGCGCTTAGCTCAGCCGGGTTAAAGCTTATACTCCGGCCATCGGCTGCTTCCGTGAAGCTAAACGTCTGCCCCACCACCTGCCAGCTCACCTGATGCGTATCGTTGATGTTCACATCACTGATACTCAGCACTATCTGCGCATCACCCGATAACGGATCTAGTAGGCGGGTCGCCATGCCCTGCTGCTGCACTTCTGCGCTAAAGGTCGGCGCCAGGTTCTGCTCGGTCAGTACCAGCGTTGTGACCTTGTTATCCGCAGCAAAGGCATGGCTTATGCTATCTACCTGCACCTGCAGTGCGGTATTGACCGCCAGGCCCGCCGGAATGCTGATGGCCAGCTCACCTGTTGTGCCTGCAGCAATATCTGCACTCAGGCTCGCTGCTAATTGCCCATCGGCCAGCAGTGAGTAGGAAACGATGACCGGATACACCGGCGCCTCACCGGTCAGCTGTAGCGGTACGGCATAGCGGCCACCTGCTTCCACCGTCATGCGTTTGGCCAGCTTCAGCTGCGGCAGAATATGCACGCTAAGTGTTGTGCTAGCGCTATTGCCTGCGTTATCCGTCGCGCTTAGTTCAACCTGATGCGCGCCGCTTGCCAGTTCGCTGCTGCCAACAAGCTCAGCTGTCACTTCACCATCCACCAAATCAATCGCGCTGTACGCAATCAGTGCACTGATATCGGTTAACCGGCCAGTTGCATTAAGCTCAAGTGTTTCAAGCGCATCAAACTGTGGCGCTGTGGTGTCCACTATTCTCACCAACTGCTCTGCTGTGGCTGCATTACCCGCTGCATCTGTCGCTGTCCAGGTAATAATATGCTCTCCCAACGCCAGCTCAGCGACAATGTCCGATATGATTGTCGACACCACGCCGCTGTTATCCGTCACCGTCGGCAGTGGCAGCGTGACAGCGGTCATTACGCCTTGCGCTTCAAAGCTCATTGACGCTATGTCAGCAAATACCGGCGCCTGGTTATCGCCCACATTCGGGTCCAGCGGTGCCGGATCTTCTTCATCAGCAATACCGTCGTTATCATCATCCGGATCGGTATTGTTGCCAATACCATCGCCATCGGTATCCAGCCACTCGGTTGCATCTAATGGGAAGGCGTCGTCATTGTCAGCAAAACCGTCGTTATCATCATCAGGATCGGCATTATTACCAATACCATCACCATCGGTATCTAATGACTCGGCCGGGTCAAACGGGAACGCATCGTTAACATCCAATACGCCGTCGTTATCATCATCAGTGTCGGCATTATTACCGATACCGTCTAAATCGTTATCCAGCCACTCGGTGCCATCCAGCGGGAACGCATCTGCTGCATCCAACACGCCATCACCGTCATCATCGGTATCGGCGTTGTTACCAATACCATCCAAGTCAGTATCCAGCGTTTCGGTTGGATCCAGCGGGAAGGCATCGGCGCTATCTAACACACTGTCATTGTCATCATCGGTGTCGGCATTGTTACCGATACCGTCTAAGTCGGTATCTAACCACTCGGTGCCATCCAGCGGGAAGGCATCATCGGTATCAGCAACGTTATCGCCGTCATCATCCAAATCGGCGTTATTGCCCACACCATCAAGGTCAGTATCTAACTGCTCGTTAGGGTCATTCGGGAAGGCATCGCTGTTATCACCTGTGCCATCGTTGTCGCTATCCGTGGTTTCGGTGGCATCGTTCGGGAAGGCATCCTGACCATCGGCTACACCGTCACCGTCGAAATCGCCATTAAACACATATTCGATAGCGCCGATGTCCATTTTCGGATATACCGGGCCATTGGGTCCTGCTTCGTCATATAAGCCAGAGATGCGCGGCTGTCCCAGTATGTCAACACGGTTGGCATCTTGCTCACCGGCTTCTGCCATATCGATATTGGCACTGCCCGGTACTGGGCGATAATCTCCATTGTCCGGATCAGCCAGTTCCACACAACCAGTTGAGCTGATACCGCATTCGCTGTCTTCTACCCAGCTAGTCGACTGTTGCTCCCAGTTTGCAACGTTACATACCGTAGAGCCGCTTGGGCCTTTTACTAGAAGGCTATTACGCAATTGGGCTTTACCGTCTGCCAACACAGTAATGGCACCGCCTTCACTGTTGTAAAGGGTGCTGGAGAACAAGGCGATTTCGCCGTTTGAGGTGATAAGCGCCGGATCAACACCACTAACATTGGCGATCAGGCTGTTATCCATATATAGCCGCACATTTTTACCGCTGATGGCCGGCGCTGACATATTCTCAATCAACACCCAATCCAGTAGCAAATAGGCACTGGAATGCATATGCACGGCGCTGGCTTGATTGTATGTGCCAAGCTCGTCATCGAACAAAGCAAAAGCTTCGGCGTCAATAACCTGACTAAAGCCGTTGCGTAATGTTAACCCGACTAAATGCGGGTACTGGCTTTTCAGCATGCGATCGGCCAGAGCTACTTCAAAAACAGTAGTGGCGTTTTGGCCATCCAGTACCACTTCTTGATTACCATCAATCTTCATGCCTTTGCCAATGATTAACGGCGATTCAAGCACAATGGTCATCGGGCCGTTGAAACTGATGATATTCAAGTCAGCACCCGGCTCACTGGCACATAGATCGGCAATAGCCTGACGCAAAGTACCCGGGCCACTGTCGGCATTGCTGGTAACGGTGATCTGGTTGGCTACACAAGCTTGATAAGGGTTGTCATCGATACGCGCCCAATGTAACACCACATCATTTTCATCTACCAAGGTTTGTAATTCAGCTGTGCCTTCTATCTGATAGAGAAAATCCACCACGCCATCGTTGTCGCGGTCTTCATCATAAATATCAGCAGTACCGTCACCATCGAAGTCAGGCAAGTCACCAAATACCGTTGGCCTCGGGTCATCGCCATCCAGCGTGCCATCGCCATCACTGTCCGGGTTTAACGGATCAGAACCTGCGGTAACTTCATCGGCATCACTTAAGCCGTCATTGTCATCATCCAGATCGGCATTGTTACCAATGCCATCGTTGTCGGTATCTAAATGTTCACTAGCGTCTTTGGGGAAAGCATCTTGCCAGTCCGGATAGCCATCGTTGTCATCATCTTTATCGACATCATCGGCGATACCGTCACTGTCGGTATCCAATTGCATTTGTACTGTGCCAGAGCAATACTGAGCCCCCAACAAGCCGCTGAGTGCGCGCGGTGTGACACAAAAACGCAATTCGCTGCCGGCAGCAATATCCCCATTAAAGGTGCGCTCGGTTTTACCGGCCAAACTCGTCCACACGTTATTTTGCAACTGTTGCCACTGATATTGGCTTTGCGATTCTTTGCTGTAGGTGCCTTCGTCCGGTGCAATATAGCTGTACTGGCCAATCAGCCCGGCGCCTGCTAAAGGTGAGTCAAATTCAGCGGTAATATGTACATCGGCCGCAACCGGATAATTACCTACCTTATACCAGTCACCACAGCGCTCATAGTCGGCAATGGAAAAACACAGAGTGACGAAGTGATCGCCATCGGCAACGCTTGCCTGATAACCATAAACATTACTGGCAAGGGTTGTGGCATCATCAAGACTGCCCGTGGCCGAACGCACCCAACGCACATTCGTTATCGCAATATCCCAGGGTATGTTGGCAAACAGGTAATCACCGGTGCGTAAATGTTGCGTTACCTTATCGACCAGGGGTTTTACGTGCCTACGCTCGACATTATATTCGTGTCGCACACGGTCCAGCCAATCGTAAAAATCTTCGTCAGGACCGCGGGGGCTATTGGAGAATGGGCTATAATATAGCCTGTTTTGCGATACGCTTTTGTATTCTCCGATATCAATTAGCCCATCTAGTGGACCTTCGCAGCTACTACAATAGGATTCTGTTGCCCAAGCCATCAAATCCAGACTATGCAACTGCCAGGTTTGCGCGATTTCTGCATAATCATTCAAATATGTCCCATCGCCGAAACTGGACACACCTATATCTGACCACGACGTGGTCTCTGTGGGTAAGGTATTTTTATAAAGGTATTGTGCTGCCTGTGACGCAGCCCATTTGGGCGCGGTAACCGTCTCAATAATGTAGGTTTGGTTGCGACGGGTATAATCATGGCTCATGAACAGGTGTTGGTCTATATCGACATTAGGGTAGTGCCCCCAATTGCTGCCATATCTATCTTTGTTCTGGGTTGATGCATCCCACTGCAATTGATGGTTATCAATAATGCCCTCACCCGGCAAATAATCGGTACAGGCGGTATTAACGCCGTTTTGGGTGCAGGTGTTGTAATGATAGGTAGCGAACCAGTGCCAGTTTTCGTGTTGGCCAAAACCATAAACATCATAACCACGATCGGCAACAAAACTAGCATGTAATTGCGCCAGCACGCCCAGAATGGGGCTATCATCATTATCCGATGTTGGGTTAACCATATCGGCTTCAAGCACTTTTTCCCAGTCCCAGTTCTCATGCTCGGAATAAAAGGTGCGCTCCATCACCAACGGTTCAAAGTTGGCATCGAGGTAAGGCAGCCGTGGCGTGACAAATTTGCTGCGGCTAAACATATCTACCGGCATCGATAGATAACCACAGTAATTTTGTACGTCGTCATCCTCGGCACAGGCGGTTTTGTTCATTAGCGGCGAGGTCGCGGCGCTGTGCGGAAAATTCTGGAAGTGTGACCGCGGCACGGAGAAATAGCTGCCACCGCGAATATTGGTGTTGGTGTCTTGCACGTAGTGAAAGGTATTTTCAATGCTGGCCAGGTTGCCCAGCACCATAAAACCGACCCGGCCACCATAAACGGTATCGCTATTGGCAGCCTCAACAGCGCTTTGCTGCATTAGCCGCAGGCCAATGCTGTCAAAGTCACCGGTGCCTGCTGTAACAGTTGCCCCCTGATACACTGCCATATCATCTAACTGGCGAAATCCCAGACTGTTTTTGTACAGCATAGAGCGCTGTAATTGCGCTACCGTCACCGCATCGGTAAAACTGGCGCCGAGTTCGATTGTTTTCCCACTAAAACCAGTGTGCTTTATTTCTGCGCTGGAAATAAGCAGCATACGGCCATCGGCCAGCCGATGCCAGCCCTCTTCAGCGACCAGATAGTGCACTTTGGCACCGGTTAAATCAGCAGCAAAGCCATCGGCCTGACGCACATCAAACAGAAACTGATTGCCACTGTTAATCGGCGCCGTTGGCACTATCGCAACGCCATTATTCAGGCTGGGGTCGGCTAAACTGACAAACACCACCGGACGGGCATAAATACGGTTAGTCCACAAATCAGCTATTTCGTTGTTGGCGCCAATGGTTAAAGTGCCGGTTTCTGCCGGTATGCCCAGCAGCGCCGGCGCGCCGTTAAACTGCATAGCAATAGCGGTTATAGACGGCGCGTTAGAACCATCATCAGTGGCGAAGCTCCACTGGCCGTTGCCTTGGGTAACAAAGCCCGGCTTAGACGGATTTATCGCCTGCACAAATACCAGATTGTCGGTGTCATTGACCACGCCGATGTCTTTGGCTGTACCGGTGAAACTGACTGATTGTTTTGTCAGGCTGGCTGCAAACAGGCTGTGTGAGGTACACAAGCCAACAACCAAAGCCCAGGCTAACAAACGTATCATGCTGTATTTCCTTGCATAGTTTGATCTACCCTGCAGTAAAACAAACAAATATGCAGCAAATATGCAGACGATAATTTTTTTTAAAAGACGTTGTCAGCTAAGGCAAAGCCAGAGGCGAATCAGGTGGGTTCAAACTTATAACCGGCGCCGTAAATCGAGCGGATAATATCGCTTTGCAGGCTAAACCGCGCCAGCTTACTTCTGACATTGCGGATGTGGCTATCCACCGTGCGCTCGCTGACATCGCGGTAATCCTGATACACCAGATCCATAATCTGGCTGCGTGAGTAGATGCGGTTCGGGTGGCTGTACAGCAGGTAAAACAACTTAAACTCTATCGCGGTAAGTTCAACACTCTGGCCCTGATAGCCAACACAAAAGGCGTCAGGGTCTACCTGCAACATGGCATTATTTTGCGCCTGCTGGTTAAGCCGGCGTAGCTGCACTTTTACCCGCGCCACCAGCTCTTTTACCGAATACGGCTTGCAAACATAATCATCGGCGCCAATTTCCAGGCCAATCAGCCGGTCGACTTCCTCTACTTTGGCGGTAGTCATAATAATCGGTAGCTGAGAAAACTGACGGATTTCACGGCAGACATCGGCGCCCTGCTTAGTGGGTAAATCTAAATCCAGCAGCATTACCGCCGGTTGATGCTGTTTCACCCACTCCACTACACCGACACCATCGGCAAAGTGCTTTACCTCAAGTTCTGCCGCCTGCAGGTATTTTTGCAGGATATCTGCGATTTCCAGATCGTCTTCGACGATAACAACAGTACTATTCATCAACTAACCTGTTCATCAACTCACTTGTGTAGTTCACTATCGGCCAACGGCAATGCAATAGTTATGCTAAGGCCGCCAAGCTCACTAAGCGCAGCGCTGATTTTACCCTGATGCGCCCCGATAATCGACTGGCTAATCCAAAGCCCTAAGCCGGAACCCGCTTTACTGCCACCGCGGGTCGATTGTGCCCGGTACAAACGCTCAAACAGCCTGGCTAGTTCTTCTTCTGTCACCGCCGGCGCGCTGTCAGCGACTTCAAGCAACACATTATTATCCTCCAACTTAACGCGGATACAGACCTGACCACCGGCATCGGTATAACGATAGCTGTTCTTCAGTAAATTGGTCAGCACTTGTGTAATACGCTCTTCATCAGCGAAGACCTGAGCCATACCGTCGCTGACATCGTCAAAGCCAAGTGTCAGCTGTTTTTGCTGCATTAAGGAGTCAAAAGACTCTGCCATATGCTGTGCTAGCGCCGCCAGATCGAAGGCTTTTTTATCTAAACGCAAGGCACCACTATCGGCTACCGATAGCTGATAAATATCACCCACCATCGTATTTAGCGTGGTGATACGCCGCTGCAGGGTATCGTAAGATTTCTCATCCGGTTGCAGCACACCATCCTGCATGGCTTCTAACTGCATTTTTACCATCGCCAGCGGCGTGCGCAAATCATGCGTCACTTCCGCCAGCATCTGGTTTTTTTGCTCCATCAGCTCAGTCATCATCCGGGCTTTTTGCAGCGCTTCGCGTTTTTCATATAATTCGCGTTGTTTTTGCGCCGCCACCGCCAGGCGCCAGCGAAACAAGGTGTACAGCAGCAGCGACATTAGCAGCAGCATCAGCCCCCTGAACCACCAGGTTTGATAATACCTGGGCTCGACAATCACGCTGATGTTGGTGCTGCGCTCTGACCACTGGCCCTGGCTATCTGTCGCTTGCAGCATTAACTGATAGCGGCCGGGCGACAGTGCGGTATAGGTAGCCTGACGAATATCTGCCGCGGAGTGTTGCCAGTTGTTATCATAGCCTTGCAGCTTATAACGGTATTGCACAGCAGTTGTTGCAGCATAAAGCGGCGCGGCAAAGCGCAATGAAAAATGCTGATCGTTGCTGCCGACAAAAATAACCGGCGCCTGATAATTCAGCATTTGGCTGTTGTCGCCAACGGTTACGTCCGTTACGGCTACAGCCGCACCGGACGCTGCTTGCGAGCTGACATCGGCGTTAAATAACACCACGCCACCATTAAAATACTGCAGTATATCTTCGCCGTTGAGGGCAAAGATGTTGCGGCTGCGGCCCTGCTCTAACGCGCCGTCGTCACGGTTAAACTGCGCAATCAGTTGCCCGTTGGCATCTACCAGGTGTTGGCTGCCAATCCAGTAGTTGCCATTGCCGGTTTGCAGCAGATGCTGTTCTGAGTCAAGCTGCTTAGTTACCTCGCCGGCAAAGGGCACAAAGCGTTTTAACTCCGCGCTGTCTTCTACCAGTACATCAATACCACCGCGGGTCAGTAGCATAATTTGCCCGTCGCGGTTTTGCTGTATTTGCACAACGCTGTTGTGGCTTAAACTATTATCGGTACCCTGTTCTTTGGTAAAAAATGTCGCCTTGTTGTCCCCTGCCGGTACCACCGCTATACCGCCGTTGGTTGCTATCCACAGCCGGTCGGCATTATCTACCAGTAAAGCACGGGCGTAACTGATAAAGGCGCTGCCATTGCTGTTATATAATGGGCTAAACGTTTCGGTGTGCGGATTAAACTTCACTACGCCAAGGTCAGTCCCCAGCCATAAATCGCCGCTTTGGTTTTGGCTTATACTGCGAACGAAAACGCCTTCATTCTTGCTAAGTGGCAGCTTAAATTGCCGCACCCCGCCTTGCTTTGGGTCAACGCGAAAAATATTGCCGTTGCCACCGCCAAGCCAATACACGCCCTGCGGATCGACAAAGCCGGTAACCAGTTCCAGATCCTTTAATTCGATATAAGGTAAGAACGGCGTAACGTCACCACTTTGCAGGTTAACGCTTACCACACTGTGTTGGCTAAACAGCACAATCTCACTGTCATTGAGCCGTATCACATCATGTAACACACTGGAGAATATCGCTTTTAACTTTTCAGAGAATCTATCCAGGTAACGGTAGCGGCTGCTATTCGGGTTGAAGTACTGCAAACCAATATTGTTCACCCCAAAGAACAATTCACCCGATGCCAGTGTTAATAGCGGATAGACATTATCACCATGTAAACCGTACTGATCGAGTAAATTACCTTGCAGCACTTTAAGCAGTTGTCCGCTTACTGCGCTTCGCATCTCAACACCATCAAAGCCTGAGATCCAAATCATGCGCTCGCCGCTTTGCGGGTCCCGGGTTTCGGCAATAGCCGTGTTTAACGTATTTTCACGCCCGGCGGCATGCAGCTTTTGTACAGTTAAGCGTATTGGGTCGACGATAAAACTGCCCTGCTTTTGTGTGGCCAGCCACAAACGGCCGTCAGTGGCACGAAAGATCTTGCGGCTTATCACGCCATTTAGCAGCGGGTCCTGCCGGAACAAGCTAAAGCTATTTGTATTGCGATCAAAAATCGCTAACCCTTTGGCAGTGGATAGCCATAAATCTTGCTTACTATCAAATTCAATATCAAGCAGATAATTAAACAACCGCTCTGTGGGTGCATCAGAGGAAAGGTAGTGGCTAAACTGCATAGTGTTAACATCAAGGCTGTCCAGACCGAAGCTGTGTGCTATCCAAAGCCGGCCGCTGCTATCGGCTTTAATACTATTGACCTGATTGCCACCTATAGAAGCTGGCTTTGTAGCTTCATGTTTAAACTGTTCCACCTCACCGCTAAGCAGATTAAGCCGGAACAAGCCGCTGGACATGGTGCCGACCCACAATTGGGTGTTATCGGCATATAAAGATCGGACATAGATATTACTGATATCGACATCAGCATTGGCGGCAGTAATTTTTTTATAGTCGTAGCCATCAAAGCGAAACAACCCCCGCGCCGTACCCAGCCAGATAAAGCCGCGCTCATCCTGTTCCAGTTTTAAGATTTCTTTATTAGCGAGACTTTTATTAGCGTGCACTGAAGAAATAGGCACTGAGAATAGGCTGGCGTCGTATTCAGTAGCGCAAAGGCCTTGCCCGGAACAGAAATAAACCAATACTAAGCAGAGAAGTCGTATCAATGGGTACACTTAATTATTATTCTGTTGTTTACCACTTTCGGATTCTGAACGATTAGCCAAAGGCTGTAAAGCGCCGCTAAAGGTCTACTGCTTACCTCTACTGCAAAATTGATAATCTCGCGTTGTGCCTTATTAACTGCTTTATTTAAAATAATGTTTGTACTGAGGATAAGATTCTAAAAACTCATCCATTTTCGCCTTGCTCGCGGCAACAGCCACACTCTCAGTCCCTTTATCATTAATTACTTTTGCAGGAATACCGGCAACGGTTTTATTATCAGCAACATTTTTATTAACCACCGCATTAGCAGCAATCTGGACTTCATTGCCAATTTCGATCTCGCCAAAAATTTTTGCTCCGGGCCCAATCCAGACATTGCTGCCTATTTTAGGCACCAAAATACTGCCCTCTGCAGAGTTGTTAGAGCCTATATTTACTCCCTGATGTATATCACACCACTTTCCCACTTTAGCAGAGCCATTAACCACAATATTGCCGAAATGATTTATTCTCAGCCCCGGGCCAAATACATTAGGCGGTATATCAAAACCTAATTTAATTCCCAGTCTATGCTTTCTAACCTGATACGCTCGCAACAGAATGATTGACAATAAACTTGGATTTTTATTTTTATAGTACTCAACCTTCCGTAACAAGATTTGAAACTTCCAAACGTCATCATTTATTTTCGGTTTACTGTATTTTTTATCTAATGCAAATTTATCTGCTTCAAGATAAAACTGAAGATCGTCTTTACTTTTTATCATCTCATTTCCAATTCAAAACACCTCTATTGAATAGGTTATAACAGATGTTAAATATATCAAATCTTTTAAAGCGTCTGGTCTTATTGAGCTTTAACCGTTGCCTGCCAGTTGACCGCCTGCCATTTACCCTCACGCTTTACAAAAGTACCACTGTTTAAATAACGTTTTGTGTCAGCGCCTGACCTGCCTACCAATACAAAGGCCACTACAGCAGTGTCACCATACTGCATAATGCGTACGTCTTCACTGCTGTATACCGTTTCTATCTCGTCAGGTTTCAACATGCCGCGGCTGGTAACACCTTGCATCAGCTCGGCTTTACCAAAACGGCTGCCGCTGGAGCTGGTATAAATAAGTTCATCCGCCCAGTATTTATTATGAATAGCGGCATCATTTCGGGTGGCGCCATCTAAAAACTCGCCTAGCAATGTTGTAAGCTCGGCTTTGTCGTCAGCCACGGCCTGCATAGTGCAGAACAGTAATGGCAGAACAATCAGGATTTTTTTCATCAGAGATTCCAATATGTTGTTTTTGCGTGCTTCAGAGTAACAATTTTTTGTCATTTCGCAACGTAAACTCATTTGAGTTAAAAAACACTTTACCTCAAGTTTGGTTAAGGTTTTACAGTGTGCGCTTTGTCGGATAACACAGAGAGCGTTATAGGAGTATCAGATGCAACATACAGCACCTCGCTGGTTCGATATTGGCTTAACAGCATTAGCACCGCTGATTTGGGGCAGCACTTATCTGGTGACCACAGAGTTTCTACCACCCAATGTTCCCTTGTTGTCAGCAGCCCTGCGTACCTTACCCATCGGATTATTTATGCTGCTGTGTTTACGCCAGCTCCCTGCCAGAGGTTGGTGGGGCAAAATCTTTCTGCTTGGCATGCTGAATATAGGTGTATTTCAGGCGCTGCTGTTTGTGGCCGCTTATCGCTTACCCGGAGGTGTCGCGGCAACCATAGGCGCCATTCAACCCTTAGTGGTGGTGCTACTTGGCTGGGCTTGGTTTCAGGCTAAAACGGGTTTACTGAGCTGGATAGCCGCGCTTTGTGGTTTAGCGGGTGTCGCCATGCTGGTACTGGGGCCCGAGGCTGCGTTGGATCTCATCGGTGTAGCTGCCGCTGCAGCTGGTGCATTTTCTATGGCTTGCGGTACTTTGCTGACAAAAAAATGGCTGCCGCCCGCCAATGCTATGGTACTGACCAGCTGGCAGCTTACTGCAGGCGGGCTGTTTTTGCTGCCACTGGCGTTGATATTCGAGCCGATGCCAGCCCATTTTAGCTTGCTAAATATTGCAGGGTATTTGTGGCTAGGTGTGATAGGTACCGGATTAACCTACGTAATGTGGCTACGTGGTGTGCTGAAAATGCCTGCTGCAGCCGTTACTACACTGAGTTTGCTTAGCCCGTTAAGCGCTACTGTGCTTGGAGCGCTGGTGCTTCAGCAACAGCTGACCTTGCTGCAAACGCTTGGTATGACAGCCGTGTTACTGGGCGTTTGGCTCGGCCAGCGTCCGGTTAGGAAAACAGCCACAAGCCCAGTTGAAAAAACAGAGTTAGCGATAAAAAAGGCGCCTTAGCGCCTTTTAAACACAACATAATTAAAAATTATTTCAGCATGATTTCGCGTAGCTGATACTCGCCGGTTAGCTTTCTTACGTCCGGGTATTTCGCCGCGATTTCATTCGACATCTTTTCGTCGGCTTCAGTCCATTTTTTCATAAAGGCATCGTACTTTTTCTTATTAGGCTCTAAATCAGCGCTGTTATTAAAGGTCACCACCAGCAGCATGTTGAAATCTCCGCTGTTGGGTAAATCGCTACCATATATTTTCCAGTCTTTGATGTAGCCGAGTTCTTTCTGGATCTTTACCGCTTTAACCCAGCTGTTCTGTAAACCGGCCAGGTATACATCACCCATGTTGGGGTCAACCTTAACTGTAGTTACCGTCATAATTTCAGTGCCAAGATCGTAGTCTTTATAAACTTCCAGACGATCTTTTGCCTGCAGGGAACAACTAAACACTATGCTCAAAAGTGCTATCAGAATCTTTTTCATCTTAAATTTCCTTTTATCGAGAAATAATCTGCTCACATTAAATTCAGACACCGAGCACCGCAAAGTATAGTAAGAGCTGAGATAACTGCAGTGTTATTGATATAATTTAAAACAAACAAGGCCTTACAAGAGAAAAACCAAAATTAAAACAATATAAAAACAACAAAAACCATTAAATGCACACAAATAAAACAAATACGCAAAAAAAAGAAGCGCGCTATAAATAAGATTCACATTGATTGAATAGCGAACAATAAAAAAGACGCCGAAGCGTCTTTTTTATTCAAATAATTATTTAATTACATGCTAATGCCGCCGTCGATTTCTACTACCCGGCCGGTGAAGAAATCGTTCTCGAAAATGTATTTAGCAGTATGAGCAATTTCGCTGGCCTCGCCTAAGCGCCCAACCGGCTTCATTTTTTCTAAACGGTCGCGTGCCTCCGGCTTCATCGCATCTGTCATTGCTGTACGAATAACTCCTGGTGCAATAGCACCAACTCGGATACCAAAGCGGCCCAACTCGCGCGCCCAGGTTACGGTCATTGCTACTACACCGGCTTTAGACGCGGCGTAGTTGGTTTGGCCCATGTTACCAGCACGTGCCACACTCGACATATTGATAATCACGCCCTTAGTGCCGCGTTTTACCATAGCTGCGGCCGCTTCACGGCCACACAGGAACACGCCTGTCAGGTTAACGTCGATAACCGACTGGAATTGAGAGAGCGACATTTTGCTTTGCAGCTCGCCGTCTTTGTATTTCAGCAGCAG
>CEVB01001564.1_pt1 | contig 22604 bp, 24 predicted proteins | sample 531381 | NCBI WGS metagenome assembly CEVB01 (sample SAMEA2622763, study PRJEB7988) | marine metagenome | biome: marine biome (ENVO:00000447); feature: surface water layer (ENVO:00002042); material: "saline water (ENVO:00002010), including plankton (ENVO:xxxxxxxx)" | depth 5 m | reverse complement strand
TCGTTAAAAATTATGGTGAGGGTATTTTACCGTTTGTATTCCACAAAGAGCTTCAAATGACATCTGCGAATGCGGATGACGATACCCAAGGTTTATACTCCGTAGACCTGTCATACAAGAATCGTACCTTGCATTCACTGGGTGTGGACGCTATAGCATTTGAATGGGTAGGAGTTCAAATGGTGGAGAACACCACGATCACGGGACAGGACGCTAACCATGCAATTCAATTTGGATATGACGACATTGTTGACAGCACGAAAGGGTTGTTCAGATCCACGGCAAATGACTACGAATATTATAGAGATCCTCACTACAGAACCAGCGGGGGTTTTCAGGCGTACGCACGAAGGTTCGTACCGACGAACTATGCCTACTTAACACTGGGAAATCTTCACGATGAACAGGGAGATTATCGGTATCCTGCTACTGGATGGATGAACATTTATAACATGCAGGCAGATGGTGTCCAATTTGGTTCGTCAAATGCGGGAACTGGCACTGTAGGAAATGCAGGAAGAACGCCAGGTTTAGTCCATTATCATGGGAACATGTATGCAGATGATACGGTCGCAGATCGACAGGCTGCGGTGCCAGGAGCTTACGATAAACAGGAATTTCATGGACTTTTTATATTGGCCGGTTCAGCATCAAACGATTATATGAATAAAAGGCTCAGATACTGGCATTATACATTCGCTGATGCTGGTAGAAACTTTGGACAAGGTAAATTAATAGGTAGAGTTCTTTACTAAAAATGGTAAGCATATGGCAACAAATCCACACTTCAAAAGAGAGTCAGTAGACCAAAATTTAATTGAAGACTTGGTTGTGGAAACAATCAAGATGCACGGTCATGATTTTCTTTACGTTCCAAGAACTCTAGTCAACGAAGATACACTTTTTGGTGAAGACACAATCTCAAAATTTGAGAATGCTGTTGAAATTGAAATGTACGTTTCCACTGTTGATGGATTTGAGGGAGAGGGAGAAATAATTTCAAAGTTGGGATTTGAAATTCGAGACTCGATGGGTGTTGTTGTTTCTAAAAAACGATTCACAGAAGAGTTTGCACATCTTTCTGATATAACATACCCCAGAGAGGGAGACTTACTCTACTTTCCTCTAACAAATGGTTTGTTTGAAATTAAATTTGTCGAGACAGAAAACCCATTCTATCAGGCAGGCAAAATATACACCTATGACCTTTCATGTGAACTCTTCCGTTACTCACACGAAGACTTCGATACTGGTGATGACCGTGTTGACTCAGTTGCAACAGACCAAGTTGATTCTGTTACTGGCGGTATAACAATCCCATCTGACCCATTCTCAGATAATACAAATATTGAAACTATGGGTGATGACATCTTTGACTTCACAGAAAATGACCCATTCTCAGAAGGTGACTACAAATAATGTTTGGTAATCATTTTTACAATAAGAGTATTCGAAACACCACGATTGCATTCGGGTCTTTGTTTAATAAATTAAAAGTCTCCCGCACAGATTCAACAGGAACAGAAATCAAACAAATTCAAGTTCCTCTTTCATATGGAAATAAAGCAAAATTTATTCGAAGACTTCGAGAAGATTCTCGTCTTTCAAATCCAGATAAAACCGAAGTGAGTATGACTCTTCCAAGAATTGGATTCGAACTAACTTCTGTAGAATATGATGTATCAAGAAAAACAAATACACTGAATAGAATACTAGCACACAACTCAACCACGGGTTCTACTTCAGGACTAAAATCAAACTTTTCAGCAGTTCCATACAATCTAAACTTTGGTTTGTACATCATGACGGAGACAGTTGATGATGGTTTACAAATTTTAGAACAGATTACACCATACTTTACTCCAGAATTTACAGTAACACTAAATCTAGTAACAGACCTATATCAAAAGATTGATGTTCCTATTATTCTTAATAGTTCCAATGTAGAATCTGAATACGAGGGCGATTTTGATAGTATTCGTTCTGTCATGTGGAATTTAGAATTTACTGCTAAATCTTACATGTACAGCCCAGTCAAGACTGGAGATGTCATCAAGAAAACTATTACAGTTCTTTATGATTCAACTATAGATAATGGAGTATTTGGTGGAGAAACTGGTGCCTTATCAAGAATTGATATTGAACCCAACCCAATCGGTGCTACATATGGTAGTGATTATGATTATACAAAGACACTCCGTGTACACGGTTTCACGGGTGCAGAAGGAATTGACACAGCAGGTAACACATTAGCATGAGTAAAAGCGTAGACCAAAAACTATCCGAAGCATTAGACATCGAATATAACGAAAAAGAAATCCAAAAGACAGAACCAAAGGCAATTAAGCCTTACGAACCTGAACTGAATAAGGATTATCGAGATGTTCGAGATAATTTGCACCACATTATTGACTCTGGACAGGTTGCAATTGATGGCATCCTACGGGTGGCATCTGAAGGTGAATCACCAAGAGCCTACGAAGTTGTTTCACAACTCATCAAAAGTGTTTCGGAAGCAAACAAAGACTTGATTGACCTTCATAAGAAAATGAAGGACATAAAGAAAGAAGACCCCGACACACAACAGGCACATAACATCACCAATAATACTTTGTTCGTAGGTTCCACAAAAGAACTGCAAGACATGGTAAAGAAACAAGCAAAACAAATACAAGATGATGTGATTGATGTAGAGGTAATTGATGGCAAACAAGAGTAATCTATATCTTGGTAACCACAACTTAAAGGCTTCCAATGTTCCTCAAGAGTTCACTAAAGAACAAGTTGAGGAATATTTGAAATGTGCTGCTGACCCTTTGTACTTTATTAAAGAGTATGTCAAAATCATCACACTGGACGAGGGACTGCAACCATTTGAACCTTGGGATTTTCAAGAAGACCTCTTAGAAAAGGTTCATGACAATCGTTTTGTAATTTGCAAATTCCCTCGACAGACAGGTAAATCCACGACCGTTGTTTCCTACATTCTTCATTACATTCTATTCAACCCCGAAGTTAATGTTGCAATTCTTGCTAACAAACTTGCAACTGCAAGAGAATTGTTGAATAGACTTAAACTTGCATACGAACACTTACCAAAGTGGTTGCAACAGGGTATTGAAGAATGGAATAAGACAAACATTGAATTAGAAAACAATTCAAAAGTTATTGCTGCTGCAACCTCATCTAGTGCAGTCCGTGGTGGTTCTTTCAACATGATTTTCTTGGACGAATTTGCATATGTTCCACCTGGCGTTGCAGAAGAATTCTTCAGTTCCGTCTATCCTACCATCTCATCTGGTAAAGAAACAAAAGTTCTAATTGTGTCCACACCAAAAGGACTCAATATGTTCTATAAGATGTGGATTGATGCAGAAGAGGGAAGAAGTGAATACGTTCCTGTTGAGGTTCACTGGAATCAAGTGCCAGGAAGAGATGATAAATGGAAGCAACAAACAATTGCAAATACCAGTGAGGAACAATTCCGTGTTGAATTTGAGTGTGACTTTATTGGTAGCACGCAAACTCTCATCGATTCTAAAAAATTAAAATGTTTGACATGGAAAACACCTGTCGAAAAAACAGATGACGGTGTTAAGGTATACGAAAAGTCAAAAGAAGACCACCAATATGTGATGTGTGTTGATGTTTCTAGAGGAAAAGAACTAGATTATCATGCAATCACTGTAATTGATATTACTGAAACCCCATACAAAGTCGTATGTTCGTTCAGAAATAATACGATGTCACCAATGGTTCTACCCAACTTGGTGTATCGAATAGGAAATAAATACAATACGGCACATGCACTGATAGAAATTAATGACATTGGTGCTCAGGTTGCAGACATTCTTCATCATGAACTGGAATATGATAACATTCTGGTTACATCTGTTCGTGGAAGAAAGGGACAAACTCTTGACGGTGGGTTTGGTTCTGCACAAAGTCAATTGGGTGTGCGAACGACAAAAGCAGTCAAGAGATTAGGATGTTCTATCATAAAATCTATGGTAGAAGAGGATAAAATCGTAGTAGAAGATTTTGACACCATCGAAGAAATGGTTTCATTTGTTTCAAAAGCAAATTCATATGAAGCAGAAAAGGGACACCATGATGATTTGATGATGACCCTAGTGCTTTTTGGTTGGTTGTCTACCCAATCATATTTTAAAGATTTAACAAACTTTGATTTAAGAAAGAACTTATTTCAAGAGAAAATACAAAAATTAGAAGATGAGTTAACCCCGTTTGGATTTATTGATGATGGAATTAATTTGGAAAACGGGCCAGAGATAGATAGTAATGGAGATGCATGGTACTCCGCAAACGACAGAGATACGGATTTTAAATGGTAATCTCTAGATGCAGTAATTTATAAATATCTCTGAACACCCGCTCAGACGAGTTAACTTTAAGGAGAGATAATATGGGATTTCAAGTCAGCCCAGGCGTAAACGTAAGAGAAATTGACCTGACCACCATCATCCCAGCAGTGGCCACTACAAGTGGCGGTATTGCTGGTGCATTCCAATGGGGCCCGGCCAATCAAAGAATTCTTGTTGACAGTGAAGCAAACCTCCGTGACCTCTTTGGTGACCCCAACGATGACACTTTCGAGTACTTCATGACCGCAGCAAACTTCCTCGCATATGGAAACAACCTACAAGTAGTCCGTGTTGTCGGTTCATCCGCAAAGAATGCTGGTAACTCGGCCGGAATTCTTGTAGAAAACGATGAAAAATACGACTCACTAAATGGGTCATTTGTTGGGAATGATTGGGTGGCAAAGTACGCCGGCGTTCTCGGAAACAGTATCAAAGTTTCACACTGTGACAGTGCTACTGCATTCTCTAGTACTCTCACTGGTGGTGTAAGTGGTGCTGCAGCAGTTGGTGATACTGTAGTCGGACTCACAGTCGGTGCAACTGCTAATTTATCTGTTAATGATAAAATTGTGTTTGTTGACTCTTCAACAGGGGAACAAGACGCTGTTACAGTAACCGCAATTAGTGACCTTGGATCATCGGGTGCAACCGTAACTATTACTCCAGCACTCACTAAAGCACTTTCTACAGGTGCATCCGCAACTCGTAAGTGGAGATTCTTTGACGTAGTAGACAGTGCTCCAGGCACATCTCAGTTCTCAATTGACCGTGACAACAGCACATCAAATGATGAAATTCACGTTATCGTTTACGATGCAGATGGTAAATGGTCTGGTGTTGAAGGAACCGTCCTAGAGAAGTTTGACTTCATGTCTGTAGCACTTGGTGCAAAAACTGACCAAGGTGGAATCAACTACTTCAAAGAGAAGATTAATAGAAACTCCAAGTACATCTATTGGGCAGGTAACATTGGTGCAACGAACACCAACTGGGGTGAGGCTCTAACTGGTGGAATGGTCTTTGGAACCAATGATACTCCAAGTTATGAAGTCCTTACAGGTGGTGTAGATGACAATGGTTCAACTGCAATCAACAACGATATTAACGATGTTGACAAAGGTTACGACCTATTCAAAGATGCTGAAACAGTAGACGTTTCACTTCTACTTGGTGGGCCTGGTAATGCTACAAACGGTCAATTCTTGATTGATGAAATTTGTGACAAGAGAAAAGACTGCGTTGCATTCCTTTCGCCAGAAAAGGCCGATGTTGTTGATGTTCTAAACACAACCACACAAAAAGACAATGTTATCGACTTCAGAGATAATCAACTAAACAGAAGTTCTTCATACGCTGTTCTCGACAGTGGTTACAAGTATCAGTTCGACCGTTACAACGATGTCTTCCGTTATGTTCCACTTAACGGTGATATTGCAGGTCTTTGTGTGAGAAACGATGAGGTTGCTGACCCTTGGTTCTCACCTGCTGGATTTAACCGAGGACAAATTAAGAGAGTAACACGGCTTGCATTCAACCCACGCAAGGCACACCGTGATGAACTTTACAAGGCTGGAGTGAACCCTGTAGTTTCATTCCCAGGCGAAGGTGTTGTTCTCTTCGGAGATAAGACACTTCAAAGTAAACCAAGTGCATTTGACAGAATCAATGTAAGACGACTCTTCATTGTTCTTGAGAAAGCAATTGCTACTGCTGCGAAGTTCTCACTCTTCGAATTGAATGATTCATTCACAAGAGCACAATTCAAGAATCTAGTAGAACCATTCCTCCGTGATGTTCAGGGACGAAGAGGTATTACTGACTTCAAAGTTGTATGTGACGAATCAAACAACACTGGAGAGGTTATAGATAGAAATGAGTTTGTTGCAGATATCTTCATCAAACCTGCTCGTTCTATTAACTTCATTCAACTGAACTTCATCGCAACCAGAACAGGTGTTGACTTCTCAGAGTTAACCAGCTGATTTTAAAGGAGAGAAATAATGCGTATTGATGAATTTAAAGGAAGACTTCGTGGCGGCGGTGCAAGAGCGAACCTCTTTCGTTGTCAAGTATTCTTTCCTGCCGTAGTTGTTCAACAGGGCGATGCAGCTGAGGAAATTCAATTCCTTGCTCGTTCTGCTGCTCTACCTGCCTCGACCATCGAAGTAGGAGAAATTCCATTCCGTGGAAGAACACTGAAAATTCCAGGCAATAGAACTTTCGAAGCATGGACTATGACAGTTTACAACGATACGAACTTCAATATTCGTAACACATTTGAAAACTGGTCAGACGCAATTAACACCCATGTTGGAAACGTACAACGAGTTCCTGGCGCTAATGTCTTTTCAGACCTATTCCAAAGAGCTACAGTTGAACAACTAGACGGTCAGGGAAATGTTATCAAACTATACACATTTGAGAATGTTTGGCCATCTTCAGTCGGTTCTATTGAACTATCTTACGATTCTACAACGGAGATTGAAACTTTTGAAGTGACCCTAGAGTATTCCCATTGGGAATCAGATACGACTAACTGACGAATTACTCGTCATTTAAAATTAAGGATTTTATATTATGCCAGTTAACTTTTTCGGTTTTTCCGTAAGTAGGAAGAATACTCAACCAGAAGCCCCCAAGGCATCAATCAAGTCGTTTGCTCCACCAGAAATGGATGACGGAGCAGCACTTGTTGAAGCCGGAGGGCTTTATGGTCAATATGTCGATTTAGATGGAACAATCAAAAACGATATTGATATGATTGTCAAATATCGTTCCATGATTCTAAATCATGAGGTCGATGCAGCAGTTGCCGATATTGTTAACGAAGCAGTAATTACAACAGAGTCCAAACCCCCAGTTCAAATTGTTCTAGATGATGTTAATCTTTCAGATAACATTAAAGACAAAATGGTAGAAGAGTTTGACAGAATTCTTCATCTTCTTGACTTCAACAGAAGAGGGGACGAAATTTTTCGAAAGTGGTATATTGACAGTAGACTATACTTTCATGTTATCGTTGATGAAAAGAATGAGAAAAAGGGTATTCAAGAACTTCGTCCAATTGACCCAACCAAAATTCGTAAAGTTAAAGAAATCCAAAAGGATAAAATTGATGTCAAAGGAACTGGTGGTGCAGTGTCAGACCAGTCTCTAGTGGTTGGTCATAGAGAATACTACATTTACAACGACAAAGGAAATCCATATGAGGGTTTCGGAACGAATCTAAAGATTTATCCTGATAGTATTGTATACACACACTCTGGTTTATATGATTATCCAAACAAACGAATTGTTGGATATTTACACAAAGCAATCAAACCACTTAACCAACTTCGAATGATTGAAGACTCTGTGGTTATTTACAGAATTGCTCGTGCTCCTGAAAGAAGAATCTTCTATATCGATGTTGGTTCTCTACCAAAGAATAAAGCAGAACAGTATCTTCGTGACATCATGAATCGTTATCGAAACAAACTGGTGTATAATGCAAACACTGGCGAAATTGCCGATGACCATAGGCACATGTCCATGTTAGAAGATTACTGGTTACCACGAAGAGAAGGTGGTAAAGGCACAGAAATTTCTACACTGGATGGTGGTCAAAATCTTGGTGAGATGGAAGATGTAGAATACTTCCAGAAGAAACTGTATCAGTCACTAAATGTTCCAACTTCACGACTCGAAGCAGACAATGGATTCAACATGGGCCGTGCTTCTGAAATCAGTCGTGATGAACTTAAGTTTGCTAAGTTTATCGACAGACTAAGAAATAGATTCTCGCAACTATTTGTTGAAACTCTTCGTTCACAACTATTACTCAAAGGTATTATGAAGGAAGAAGACTTTTCTGCAATCAAACAACAGATTCAGTTTAAATATCTAAAAGACTCATATTTTGCAGAGTCCAAAGATATGGAAATTATGCAAGATAGATTTGATATCTTGCAAACAGCGTCTGAATACATAGGTAAGTACTACTCTTTAGAATATGTCCGCAAGAATATCCTTCGTCAGACTGAGGAGGAAATTAAGGAGATGGACAAGCAGATTGCTAATGAACGAGAACAAGGAATGTATGACGATAGCGCATCGGAGATGTATTAATGGATTTTCACACAGCAAATATGATAGATTCTCTCCAATCGGGAGACATCACTCGGTTCAAACAAGACTTTGAACAGAAAATGAATGAACTTATTGTATCCAAGATTGAAGACAAGAAGTCTTTAGTTATGCAAAGTGTTCAAGAAGAGGAAGGTGATGAAGGCCCTAAAGTTGATGGTGGTGAAGATGATACTATCTTCGCAGACCCCGCAATGTCAAAAGAGTATTTTCTAAAAACCTTCGAACATGAAGGTCATGAAATCACATTAAAAAAACTAGGTCTTGGGCCCACAAAACCTGTTGTCGTTCATGTTGATGGAAAAAGATGGGAACTTTTCCCCGGCCCGAAGGTCGCTGAGAAACAAGCAAAAGAATATGTTGCTACACTCAAAGAAAAGAAACCAGAAGAAACTGATGAAGAAAAACCGTCCGAAGACGAAAAAAATATAAATAAAGAAGACACCTAAAGGGGATTACCTATGTTTAAAGAAAATGCAATCATCAATGCCATCTCAGTAGACGAACTTGCAGAGGCAAAAGAAATGATTAATCAACGACTACTTGAAAAGGTAGCCGATCGTATTGATGAACTTAAAAACAATATCACTCTTCTCCCTGAAGCAGAGCAAAATGAAGAAGAAGGTGATACTGAATACCAAAAGTTTTTTAGAAAGGCTCTAGAAAAATTTGGTGTTGACTCTCCTGCTGACTTTGAGTCGGAGGAGAAGAAGAAAGAGTTCTTCGATTATGTTGACAAGGAATACAAAGCCGATAAAGAAGAAGATTGATGAAACTAATTACCGAAACAGTAGAAAATGTTCAATTGGTCTGTGAAGAGTCTAACGGAAAGAAAGACTACTTCATCGAGGGTGTCTTTATGCAGGCCGAAAAGAAGAACAAGAATGGTAGAGTGTATCCAAAAGATACACTCATGGGTGAAGTTTCTAGATATGTAAAAGAATATGTGAATAAGAATAGAGCCATGGGTGAACTAGGTCACCCCGATGGGCCTACGGTAAATCTAGAAAGAGTTTCTCATCTAATCAAAGAACTTCGTGTAGAAGGTTCGGATGTTTATGGTAAAGCAAAAATCATGGACACTCCGTATGGTAAAATCGTCAAGAATCTAATTGACGAGGGAACTAACTTGGGTGTTTCTTCCCGTGGTATGGGGTCACTCAAGAATAAGAATGGAATCAATGAAGTACAAAAAGACTTTATGTTAGCAGCGGTTGATATTGTTTCAGACCCGTCGGCACCTGACGCTTTTGTGGAAGGTATCATGGAAGGTAAAGAATGGGTTTGGGACAATGGTATCATCAAGGCTGTTGAAATTGAAGAGTACAAGAAGTCTATCGAAAAGGCTTCTGTTAGGGAACTACAAGAAGCAAAAGTAAATGCTTTTGAAAAATTCCTATCTGGACTTAGAAATATTTAAAATTATAAATAAAAGTACTTGATAGGACACTAAAAGGAGCTAATCGATGGCCAACACAAATGACCCAATCCAGACCGCAAAAGATATTCTTGAGCGGGTAAAGACCAAAGAAGTCGAGGAAAGTAAAACTATGACTAAAGAAATGGAAAAAATGCGTGAGATGATGACTGCTCGCAACGCTGAGGAGTCTGATATCGAAGAAACTCTTGAGAAGATGGCCGATATGTCCGAAGAGGACATCGCTGAACTTCTTAAGAAGGAATCTGACCTAGCTGACGAAGAAACAAACGAAGAAGTCTCAGACGATTCTTCTGATGAAGAACTCGAAGAGGCTGAAACTATTCTTGATGTCGATGACAATCAGGTTGCCGATGGTAAAAAGGCAACTGATACACCAAAAGGCAAGAAGAAGATGAAGGACGGAACAAAGATGAAACCATCTGACGCATCTGCAAAGATTGATTCACCTTCCATGAAAGAGCATGTCGATGCTATCTTTGGTGGTGAGGAACTTTCTGAAGAATTCAAGGATAAAGCAACTACTATCTTTGAAGCAGCAGTTTCCGAACGAGTCAATGCAATTAATGAGGAACTTCACACAGAGTACGCAGAGAAGCTCGATGAGGCCATCGAATCAACCAAAGAAGAGCTCTCCAAGAAACTCGATGATTACCTCGGTTATGTTGTAGAAGAGTGGATGAAGGAAAACGAACTTGCTCTAGAGATGGGCATCAAGTCCGAACTCGCAGAGAGTTTCCTTACTGGTCTTCACGGACTCTTTGAGTCACACTACATCACCGTACCCGATGACAAGACTGACCTCCTCGAAGAACTCGTAGGTAAGGTTTCAGAACTCGAAGGTAATCTAAACGAATCCCTAGAAAAGAATGTTGAACTACGCAAAGAACTCATCGAATCACGATGTGTTGAAATCTTTGCTGATTCAGCAAAGGGACTTGTTGATACCGATGTAGAAAAGTTCAAGTCTCTCGCAGAGGGTCTTGACTTCGAAACAGAAGAACAGTATCGTGAGAAACTAAATGTTCTCCGTGAGAGCTACTTTAACGATACAGTCGCAGTTGTTTCCGAAGATGAGGGCGTTGAAGAAAACACCGCTTCAGAAGCAACACCACAAATTACTAGTACAATGGACAGATACGCTTCTGCCATTAGTGATCAGATTAAAAAACTCTGACCCCGTAGGTCAGTTTATTAGATTTTAAGGAGTCTTTAAATGGACAATGTTCAAGCACTTTCCGAAGCTGTCAAAAGCAAATGGCAGCCTATCCTAGAACATCCCGAATTGCCGGAGATTAAGGATACCTATCGTAAGAATGTGACTGCCATTCTCCTTGAGAACGAAGAGCGAGCTCTTCGGGAACAAGCAGGGGAGAGTGTCGGGCCACTTCATGAAACAACTGTAGACGCAAGTGGTCTTGCCATTCAAGGGCAGGCCGTAGACGCCGCAGTCGATTCTTCAAGCCGTAAAGGTTTCGACCCAGTTCTAATCAGTCTTGTACGCCGCTCAATGCCTAACCTAATGGCATATGACATTTGCGGTGTTCAACCAATGACTGGCCCTACTGGTCTTATCTTTGCACTCAAGAGTCACTACGCTGACAGCGCAACTTCCGCACTTGGTCTAGATGACAACGAAGCTCTGTTTGATGAAGCTCGTGCTTCATACGCAGGTCAACTCAAGTCAACTGACGCTGGTGTAACTGCTGCTAACGCAGACATCTTTGACGGTTCTGATACTGAAAACAGTATCTTCGGTATCACTGCTGGTGATGCAAGTGCCGACATGATTGGTGCTCGTATGACAACTGCTACTGCTGAGCAGGGTGGTGTATCAAACAACTTCCAAGAAATGTCATTCAGCATCGAGAAGACTGCTGTTACTGCGAAGAGTCGTGCCCTCAAGGCTGAGTACACAACTGAACTCGCACAAGACCTCAAGGCTGTTCACGGACTTGACGCCGAGACTGAACTTGCTAACATTCTTAGCACTGAAATTCTCGCAGAAATGAACCGTGAAGTCGTTCGTACCATCTATGCTGGTGCAAAACTAGGTTGTCAGCAGTCTGACCTCGCAGTTAACGCTGTTGGTGCTGGTGCTGCAACTGGTCTTGGTAACGGCGTCCTCGCTGGTGGTACTGGTGCAGGTGGTGTCTACGATGTAGACGCTGACTCTGACGGTCGTTGGTCAGCAGAGCGTTTCCGTGGTTTGGTCTTCCAAATCGAACGTGAAGCAAACACTATTGCGAAGCAAACTCGCCGTGGTAAGGGTAACTTCGTCATCGTTTCCGCTGACGTTGCATCCGCCCTTTCAATGAGTGGTGTACTTGACTTCTCACCCAACTTCGACCCAGGCATGACTGTCGATGACACTGGCAACACTCTTGTTGGTCAACTCGGTAACATGAAGGTCTATGTTGACCCATACGCAACAGCAGTTAACTTCGTCTGTGTCGGTTATAAGGGTACTTCCCCTTACGATGCAGGTATGTTCTACTGTCCATACGTTCCACTACAGATGGTTCGTGCCGTTGGTGAACAAACCTTCCAGCCCAAGATTGGATTCAAGACTCGTTACGGTCTTGTAAACAACCCATTCGTTGTGAGTGGTGGTACAATCTTGAGTGACCCACAAGACTCTGGTTCCTTCCGTAAGAACCAGTACTACAGAATCTTCAAGGTTCGTAACCTACACGGTAACACTTGATAATCTTTAGTGGTTAACTAAAACAAAGAATAGGGGAGTCCTTCGGGACTCCCTTATTTTTTTATACATACTGTGTAGACGGAGGTTTTATATGCCAAATCCAAGAAGTGTTGATTATTCTAAATTTAACCCACCAAAACTATTACCTGGCATATCGGGTGGTGGTGATGTTATTCTTGACCCTGCAACGGGAAAAACTGTTGCTGCACCAGAACAATATAATATTTCTGGTCAACATGGTTTAATTCTAAACTCACAACAACGACAACCAAAGACACACAATCAACTGTTACCAACATCGTATAAGTTTGTTCTTGCACGGGCACCGCAGTTGACTTTTTATTGTCAGTCATTAAGTCTCCCAACCATCTCAACAGATACTATCACACAGGAATCACCATTCACTGATATCAACAATCCTGCTGGTAAAATTTCGTTTGAAGATTTGACTTTGAACTTTGTTGTGGATGAAAAGATGGCAAACTGGTTGGAAATATATCATTGGATGACTTCTTTGGTTCCTGTCGATAGATTAGAAGAATATAGTGAAAGTGCAAACACTGGTGTTGTATATCCAAAAGATAGATTTTCTGACCTTTCTGTTGTGGTTACAACGAACCAATCGAATGCACAAATCGTAATAGATTTTAAGAACGCATTCCCCATTAGTCTCGGAGAGATAGAATTTACAAGTGTTGGTTCGGATATCGACCCCGTATCATCCAATGTTACATTCTCCTATGACACATATAGTGTTTCGACTCTTCCGAATTATTAATTGACATTTGATTTTTTTGTGATATAATTTGAACATGGATTTAAAAGAAATAATGAATCAGGCCAAGGAAGACTTGCAGTTTGACCCAACTGAGTTGGACATTGCATCTCTAAATATCCCTCAACTTCATAATAAGTACCTCAACTACCTTCGCAGTGAAACCGTGGTGTTCAAGAAGCACAGGGCAGACTACAGGCGCTTATACAGGGCGAAGTGGGAGTATTACACTGGCAAAATTTCCGAAGAAGAACTTAAGTTCAGGGGGTGGGAACCCTTCCAACTTACTATTCTAAAACAAGACCTGTCTATCTATCTGGATGCAGATGAAGACCTAATTAAACTTCGTTCTAAGATGGACTATTGTGAAGAGAAAATGAAACACTTGGAAGAGATTATCAAGAACGTAAATAATCTTCAATGGAACATTAAGAATGCAATTGAATGGAAAAAGTTTGTGAGTGGCCAATGACCGAAGAAAACCACGACCCAATGGATAGAGTATATCTCACCGAAGCATACAAGTATGCAAGAGATAAAAGCCATGACCCTGTTACTCAGGTGGGGTCTGTTTTGGTACACCCAAATGATGGTGTTGTTACATATGCAACAAATACATTTACGAACGGTATCATGCCATCAGATGAAATGTTAGAAAGACCTGAAAAGTATGCATACATTGAACATGCAGAAAGAAATGCACTATATCGTTGTGCGTTGAAAGGATACTGTACCGCAGGTCTTTATATGTACTGTCCTTGGTGGTGTTGTGCTGATTGTGCTAGGGGCATAGTCCAGTGTGGCATCACAAAGTTTGTTGGTCACCACCTAATGTATGAACTAGCAACCGATAGGTGGAAAAAGAGTATCGATAAGGGACTTGAAATTATGAATGCTGGTGGAGTAAATGTGGTGAACTGGGATGGAAGAATTAATAGAAAAGACATTTCAGTATTATTTGACGGAGAATCAATCGTTCCATAGTATAAATACTTGTGGAATGAATGATTTGGTTATAAAACCCGTTGATGCAGTTAATATTAAGGTTCAATGTGAGCGTGGACTTGCAAAAGAACTGTCGGATTTCTTCACATTCAAAGTTCCTGGCCACAAGTACATGCCCGCATATCGAAATAAGATGTGGGATGGCCAAATCAAGTTGTACAACCTACACAGTCAAAGAATATATGCAGGTCTTTTAGATTATGTAATTAAATTTGCAAAAGACCGAAACTATTCTTATGAAGTAGACCCCGAACTAAAAGTAAATGACTTTCAAAGTGACTTTGGTGATTTTATCAAGTCATTGAATTTGTCTATTGGTGATAAACCAATCGAACCCCATTCACACCAACTAAAAGCCTTCGAACATGCAGTTAACACGGAAAGATGTTTGCTGTTATCTCCTACTGGGTCAGGTAAATCTTTAATCATTTATCTGTTAGTACGATATTACCTTGAACACATTGAATCGAATAAAAAGGTATTGATTGTCGTACCAACCACCTCACTTGTTACCCAAATGTATAATGACTTTGCAGATTATAGTGCCCAGTCTGACTGGGATGTCGAGCGAAACTGCCACAAAGTTTTTGCTGGCAGGGAGAAACTTAACGATAAGAGGGTAGTTATATCAACATGGCAAAGTATTTACAAATTACCAAAAACATACTTCAACGAATTTTCAATGGTAGTCGGAGACGAATGCCACTTATTCAAAGCCAAATCTTTAACAAACATTATGTCCAAACTAGAAGAGTGCCCTTATCGGTTCGGCACAACAGGTACGTTGGACGGAACCCAAACACACAAACTCGTAATCGAAGGTCTATTCGGGCCCATCTTAAAAGTAACAACAACTAAAAAACTTATAGAAAAAGACCTCTTGAGTGACCTTTCTATCGATTGTATTCTATTAAAATATCCTGAGTACATTCGGAACGATATGAAACGAACTACATATCAAGAGGAGATAGATTTTCTTCTTGCTAATACAAAAAGGAATGATTTCATATGTAATCTTTGTAATAAAATTGAAGGCAACACACTTGTACTGTTTCAATTTGTAGCAAAACACGGGAAACCATTGTGCAAAATAATGGAACACAAGTGCAAAAACCGAAGTATATTTTTTGTATATGGAGGCACTGATGTTGAAGTTCGAGAAAAGATTCGTCAAATTACAGAGAAAGAATCCAACGCAATAATTATTGCTTCATACGGTACTTTCAGTACAGGGATTTCTATTAAGAGATTACATAACATTATATTTTCATCCCCATCAAAGAGTAGGATTCGAGTTCTACAAAGCATAGGAAGACAGTTGAGAAAATCTGAACACAAAGAAAAAGCAAAACTTTTTGATATTGCAGATGATTTACACTGGAAGAAATGGAATAACCACACATTAAGACACTTACACGAGCGACTCAAAATATACGAATCTGAAAAATTTGTTCATCGGTTGGTGCCTCTAAATCTATATTCGGAAGGATAAAACATGGATAAAGGGCCCGTAATTTTTAGACTAATATCTGGAGAAAGTGTTATTGGCACAATTGTTTCTGAAAATGAAACAGAATACACCATTAACAGGCCATATTCTATTAATGCTATGTTGATGGGTGATTCACCTATCAATTCAAAAGAAGTTGTATTTTTGCGAGACTGGTTAAAATTCTCCATTGACCTCACTACAAAACTAGATAAATCAAATGTACTGCAAACCAGTGTGGCTGACCCAAAGATGATTGAAATGTATGAAAGAAAAATGGAGAGTGATGATATGCCGTCCAATCAAATGGAGGATTTGGTAAAAGATATCATGAAAGATATTAATAAAAGCATTAAGAATTCTGACCTCTCTGAGTTATTTGAGAGAACAGAAGAGCAAGAAATGATGGAAAAACTCTATAGTCTAGAGATGCCACTTACTGAGGATTTTTTATCTGACCTTCAGGATTTAATTGATGTTCACATGGATGAAATCGATGAATCTAACAAGACTAACAATCATCCTGAAAGTATAGACGAAAAGAATCCATATAACAAAGATAGAAATCCTGATGATTTTGGAATGGATTGGAGAGACTGGAGCCCATTTCCTGACGATTATACTTAAGGCTATGGCTGCCTATCTAAACTCCCAATCGGCTACATAGGGATATTACCACTTGTCAAGCCGCAAATCAAGAACAAAATGTAAAATTAATTAAAATTTCTTGACATACTTCATATTGTGGTGTATAATTTGTGCATACACAACTTGTTAACAAGAAAGGAGGTCGTGTGAATGAATCATGACTAAAAAGAAATCAAATCATTACATCGATAACAAAGAATTTTACGCAGCAATGAAACAATGGAAAGACCAAGTTAAAAATGCAGAAGCACAAGGCGAGAAAAAACCACCAGTAACGGAATATATCGGAAAGTGTTTTGTTGATATTGCCACTAATCTAGCATACAGACCAAACTTTATCAACTACCCATATAGGGAGGAGATGATAGGGGATGGAATCGAAAACTGTTTAATGTATTGTAGTAACTTCGACCCAGATAAATCAACAAATCCATTTTCATATTTTACACAAATCATATACTATGCGTTTCTTCGTAGAATTCAAAAAGAAAAGAAACAGAATTACATCAAATACAAGATGATGGAAATCGCAGACATTGATGGTTCTGTGAAAGATAATTTGAAGGTTAAAACAAATAGCGATAATCCGATTGCAGACATGATGAGATTGTCTCAATCAGATATTGAAAAGTTTGAACCTAAGAAAAAGAAGTCCAAAAAGAAACAAGGAAGTTTAGACGAGTTTTTAGATAATGAAAATAGCGATAATTAACGATACACACTTTGGGGCTCGTGCAGATTCCCCAATTTTCACAGATTACTTTTTTAAGTTTTTTGAAGAACAATTCTTTCCGTATCTCAAGGAAAATGACATCAAGACTGTCTTTCATTTGGGAGACTTGATGGATAGAAGAAAGTTTGTTAACTTCAATACACTTAACAATACAAGAAAACGATTTCTTGAACCCCTAGAAGAAATGGGTGTCAAGACATATGTAATTCTTGGTAATCATGACACCTATTATAAAAACACCAATGACCTAAACTCTGTTAGGGAATTGGTAGGTGATTTCTATGACCACTTTAATATCATCGAAACACCACAAGAACTTTGGATTGAAGACCAAGGTTTTGCTATGATTCCTTGGATTAATAAATCAAATGTGGATGAGTGCATGAAACTTTTAGAGAATACATCTTGTCCGATTGCCTGTGGTCACTTTGAACTTAGTGGGTATGAAGTTATGCCTGGCATCAAACATGATGGTGGTATGTCCGATGCACCCCTCAAGAAATTTGAACAAGTATGGTCTGGTCACTTTCACCAAAAGAGTAGCAAGGGTAATGTTCATTACTTGGGAACACAATACCAGATTACATTTAGTGATTTGAATATCAAAAAAGGTTTCCATGTCTTTGATACAGAAACCAGAAATGTTACCTTTATCGAAAATCCAATAAAGATGTTTCATGCAATTGATTACGATGATACTGACTCTGAAAAGATTGAAGAATGGATTAAGACATACGATTTCGGTGAGTATAAAGACGGACATATAAAAGTGTTTGTTCGATACAAAAGAAGTCCTTATTTGTTTGACAGGTTCTTAGATAAACTGTATAATGCACAGGTCACGAATGTGACCATCATCGAGGATATGACTCAAGAAGAAATTGATGACGATGATGTTGTTGATATGTCAAAGGACACTCTTACTCTTATCATGCATGAAATTGAAGGAATGTCCGAACTTGAGGATACCTCCAAGTTGAAAAAGATTATCAAAGACCTTTATATGGAGAGTTTGTCACTATGATAAATTTTAAGAAAGTTCGTTTTAAGAACTTTGGTTCTTTCGGTGGACACTTTACAGAAATTCAATTAGACCGACACTCTATGACTCTCGTATCTGGATGCAATGGCCATGGTAAGTCTTTTGCATTATTGGATTCTATTACTTTTGCTCTTTTTGGAAGACCATTTCGTAAGATTAATATTCCACAACTGGTGAATAGCATCAACAGAAAAAATCTCCTTGTTGAAGTTGAGTTTGATATTTCAAAAGATTCATACAAGGTTATTCGTGGTATTAAACCAAAGAAGTTTGAGATTTATAGAAACGGTGAACTGTTAGACCAGAACGCTAAAGCAAAAGACTACCAACGAATGTTGGAAGAACAAATTCTAAAAATGAATTACAAGTCTTTTACTCAAGTCGTTATTCTTGGTAGTTCTTCGTTTGTTCCATTCATGCAACTTAGTGTCGCAGACCGAAGGTCGGTGATTGAAGACATTTTGGATATCAATGTATTCTCTATTATGAATATGGTATTGAAGTCGAAGATTTCTACTTGTCGTGAAGAACAAAGGGATGTGAAGTTTAACATTGAAGTTCTGAATGAAAAGATTGAACTATTAGAATCACACATCAGACGAGTCAAACAAACAATAGAAGAAGGTTCGACTGAAAACGAAAAAGAAATCACAGAGACAAAAAACAAAATCAAAGACCATCAGTCAAAGATAGAAGACCTACGAAAGACATCGAATAAACTCCAAGAAGATATTAATTCGTTTGGTGATTTGAAGTCCAAGATTCAAAAGGTTGAAGTCCTAAAGAAACAGTTAGAATCCAATAAAAGAAAAGCAGAAGAAGGCGTGTTGTTCTTTGAGATGAATGAAGTTTGTCCAACATGTACACAGGACATTGATTCTGAAAATAAAAATGTTGCAAAAACTGTAGAACGAAAGAAGGAAAAGATTGTAGAGATTGATGATGCAATGGATAAACTATCCACACACTACAATGAGATTGCCGAACAGTCAGTTGCAGTTGATGCCAAACTCAAAGAAATTTCCTCTATCGAAGAAGACATCTCATCTATGAACGGATGGGTTTCTGCTGCAGTTGGTTATATGGAAAAACTTGTAGGTCAGAATGAAAACATCAAGAAAGAAAAAGATAAGATGACCGAAGAGTCAGAAAAACTTTCTGCCTACAAAGATGAAATGGTAGTCCACCAGTCTGAAAATAAGTCACTTGTTGAGGATATGCATTATTATGAAATTGCTGCATCACTTCTCAAGGACAGTGGAATCAAGTCAAAGATTATCAAGCACTATCTTCCACTAATGAACAAGTTGATTAACAAGTATCTTGCTTCTATGGATTTCTTTGCACAGTTTACACTTGATGAAGAATTCAATGAAACAATTAAAAGTAGACACCGTGATGACTTTTCATATATGTCATTTAGTGAGGGTGAAAAGATGCGTATTGACCTAGCACTTCTTTTATCTTGGAGAGAAATTGCTCGACTCAAGAACAGTGCAAATACAAATCTTCTGATTCTCGATGAGGTGTTTGATTCCTCATTGGATACTTTTGGAACGGATGAGTTTTTGAAGTTGTTAAACTCCCTGAGTCAAAAGGCCAATGTTTTTGTAATTAGTCACAAGGCTGACCAGTTAGCCGATAAATTCTCAAATCAGATGTCATTTGAGAAGCAAAACAACTTTAGTAAGATGTCAGAATGAAAAAGAAAACAAAACGAAAAACAAAAGTTCGAAGAAAAGTAACCAAGAAGGTTAAGAAGGTTCAACCACTAGAGAGAAAGTGGACAAGTGGTGTTAATGCTAAATCTTCTATGTCCTATGAGAAGTATCTTAAATCAGGATTGGAAATTATCTCTAAGAACTTTTCAGTTCGAACGTACAAACTGGCCCCAAAAGACCAGTATCCACACTTTGAAAGAGGAAAAGACCTTCGAGTTCAACTGTACTGGAAGAACAAATATATTGAAGGAAGTGAATTTCTTGTTGAACAATCTTTTTGGTATGTTTCCAATAAAAATAAAGAGGATAGAGCATACATGCGTGGCTGGGCAGATATAAAACTGAAACAGTGTTATGATGCATGTCAACGTGGAAAGACTGCCTTTCTTAAAAAGTCTAAAAGGAAAAAGAGAGCAAAAAAGAAATGATTATCATCGATAACAATCAAATCATTCTTGCAAGTATCTTTGGGTGTATCCGAAATGGAGAGGTCAACGAAGACATCTTGCGACATATGGTTTTGAACACATACAGAATGTACAGAAATAAGTTCAAAGATAAGTACGGAGAACTTGTTATCGCAAACGACTCTTCAAACTGTTGGAGAAAAGATGTTTTTCCACACTATAAAGCAAATCGTAGGAAACAACAAGATGCATCTAAGTTCGATTGGGATGTGATCTTTGATTCACTAAATGTTATTCGTGATGAAGTAAAAGAAGTTTTCCCATTCAAGAATATTACAATCGAAAGAGCAGAAGCAGATGACATTATTGGTGTTCTTGCTAAAACTTATCATCAAACAGAACCGATTGTAATTATTTCTAACGACAAGGACTTCCAACAACTTCAACGATATCCAAATGTTAAACAATATAGTCCTTTGAAGAAGTCATTTTTGACCTGTGATAATCCCGAAAGATTTCTTATGGAACATATCATCAAAGGAGATTCTGGTGATGGGATTCCAAATATTCTTTCTGCGGATGATGTCTTCATGTGTGAAGATAAAAGACAGACACCTTGTGGAAAGAAAAAGATAGAACAAATCTTTTCTGAAATAGACAAGTGGTCAAATGAAAGAAACTATGATAGGAACAATCGAATGATTAATCTAAACATGGTTCCCTCATACATAGAAGAGAAAGTTCTTTCAGAATACCAAAAGGACACACAATCAGATGGAAGCAAAGTACTATCGTACTTTATTGAGAAGCGATTAAGAAATCTTATGGAAAATATTCAGGAATTTGTGTAATGATTACTAGTAAAAATTTACTTGACAATATTATTGTTTGTGATATAATGAACGCATCGTTATGAGTAAAAGAAAACGAAATCAAGAAAACTGGAACGAGGCCGAGGACTATTACGATATTTCCTCGAATCGCAGTCAAAAGAAAAGTAAAGCCCGTAAGAAAAGACGGAACACTAAGGACATGCTTCGTGACTTTACAGATGCGAGGAACGGCCGTTCTGCAGCTGATGAGTTTGAGAATTTGCATGATTATTATGGAGACAGTCTAGAAAAGGATTGGTGAATGACTACAACTATGAACACCGTGAAACTGAGTCGAAACACTTTCGACATTCTTAAAAACTTTGCAACAATTAATACCAACCTCTTGGTTGAGTCTGGTAATAAAATTAAGACTCTTTCTGCTATGAAGAACATCATGTCAGAAGCAGTTGTTGCAGAAGACTTTGATACCCCGTTTGGTATCTGGGATTTGAACAAGTTCCTTGGAACTATTTCTTTGTTCGATAGTCCCGAACTTACATTTGAAGAGAAGTATGTGACCATTAGTGGTAAGAATGGTGCTTCTGTTCGATATCATTATTCTGACCCGTCACTTCTTCTTACATCAACTCAGGACTTGAGGATGCCAGAACCAGTGGTAAAGTTCGAACTAACTCAAAAGCAATTTGCTGAGATTCAAAAGGCTGCTTCGGTTCTTCAAGTTCCTGATATTTGCCTTCGCAATGATGGTGAAGTCCTACAACTTGTTGCACTTGACAAGGGTGACCGTGGGAGTAACAGTTATTCTATTGACTTGGGTGAAGTTGGAACGACCGAGGACTTTGAATTTTACTTCAAGGTTGAGAATCTAAAGATTCTGCCTGGAGATTATGATGTCAGTGTTACAGAAAAGATTGTATCACAATTTACGCATCAGTCTGTTGACTTGAAGTATTGGATTGCTATGGAATCTGATTCTCGTTACGGAGCATAAAATGGAAACAGTTCAAAACACTTTGTGGGTTGAAAAGTATCGTCCACAAAGAGTTGAAGATTGTATCCTGCCTGATTCTATTAAAGAAACATTTCAGGAAATCATCAACTCTGGACAGATGCAAAATCTTCTTTTGTCAGGTGGTGCTGGTTGTGGTAAGACAACCGTAGCACGGGCATTATGTAATGAGTTGGGATTAGACAGTATTCTAATAAACTGTTCCGAAGACGGAAACATTGATACTCTTCGAACCAAGATTCGTAACTTTGCTAGTACAGTTTCAATTGCAGGTGGTCAGAAGG
>CEVB01038253.1_pt1 | contig 23145 bp, 44 predicted proteins | sample 531381 | NCBI WGS metagenome assembly CEVB01 (sample SAMEA2622763, study PRJEB7988) | marine metagenome | biome: marine biome (ENVO:00000447); feature: surface water layer (ENVO:00002042); material: "saline water (ENVO:00002010), including plankton (ENVO:xxxxxxxx)" | depth 5 m | reverse complement strand
AAAAAAAAGTTGACTTATTTTAAAAAACATGCTATCATATACTGATGACTAACGAAACAGAAAATGAAAGCGGGGCGCGGAAAAAGCGCAGAGGAAGACCTAGTTTTGAATTTCCTTGGCCACAGGCAGAGTTCACAGCAGAGCAGATTTATAACTCCTTGGAGAATAAATTGTCCAGAGTTTCAATTCATTCGAAAATCAATAAGGCGGTATCCAGAGGAGAATTAGCCAAAGTCGGCACAATCAAGCCACGCACGGGGCGTCCTAAATCAGTATACAAAAGAGTTGATGTCTCTTAGAGTTTCATGGGATCAATACGCCCTTGATCTAGCCAAAGCGGCTTCAAGGCGAAGCGAAGACCCCTATCACAAGGTAGGGGCTTGTGCTTTGGGGGAAGATAACAGGGTTCTAAGCTTGGGCTATAACGGTCTAATGGCTGGAGCGGATGTTGATGTTGAGTTTTGGAAAGATAGGGATGCTCGCCGCCCGTACATGATTCACGCAGAAGTGAACTGTTTATCTTTGTTTAAATCTGGAGAATGTAAGACTTTAGCCGTAACACTTTTACCTTGTTCTTACTGCGCGGCGATGATAGCGGCCTACAAAATACCACGAGTTGTTTATTCCGAAGTTTACAAAAGAGACACAAAAGCTTTAGATATTTTTAAGTTTTATAATATAGAATTAATAAAATTATGATTTTACCTTTGTTAGTAGACTCTTTTACTTGTAGTCTTATCTTTGTATTTGCTCTTGTTGTATGGAATGAAACCAATGCGATTGTAGAATACGGTAGATTATTTGGTTTGAAATTTTGCGAGTACAAAACTCAAGAAGAGATAGGTATAAAATTCGTAGACTTCTTGGAAATGAGATACGGAGGCAATTTTTTAATTAAATTGATTTGTTGCCCGATTTGCCTAACAACTTGGCTATCTTTAGCGGCGGCGGTTTATTATGAGAATTATTTAGTTTTCTTTATTTCTTTTTATGTTACTTTGATGATGTATTTTTCTTTCAAAAAAATAATGTCAATGAGCGATGAATAGTAAAACTATAAACTCCCCGAAAGAATTAGCGGATTGGTTTAAAAGTAATGAAACGCTACAAAAAGAATTTCCTGCGACTCGCGACTTCATTATGGCTCACGATAATCTAGGAAAAGGCTGTAGCTGCAAGAAAAACGCAAAATTTAAAAATCTTCATAGAATTTTTTTTCATATTATTTCTATACTAAAGTCTCATGAACCTATTTTATCAGCTTTCAAAGAGTGTATGGAGATAGATGAATTAATAATTAATATTCCAAATTTTTCAGAACAAGAAATTAAATTATAATGAACACCAAAATTATTGAGTTCAATAAAAGAATGATCGGCAAGCGTATTCTAGTTGTATCTGAAGAGTACGAAGGCCCAGCCAAAATTGTTGAAGTAATTGACGAAGAGAATTTCTTGGTTCAAACCAAAGATTCTCAAAAGTTCGAAGTCTCAATGTTCGACATCAGATCGCTAGAAAATGCCTAAAAAAAATAAACAGGCGAAAACTGGAGCGGGGAAAGGTAGTTCTCCAAGGAACTGTTTTTCTAAAAAATATAAAGATAATTACGAACAAATAAATTGGGGCAACAAGAAAAAGAAAAAAAGCGATTGACATTTCTTAAAAAACATGCTATAGTTAATTTATGAAATTGATCGTAGCAACCTTACTAATCGCAGCTTCATTATCCGCAAGCGACAATGGAGAAAATAAACTTAAAATCAAAGCTTTCCAAGAATTATCTCCAGAGGCTATTCTGGATACTTTCAATCTTCGGTTTCAAGAAAATCAGCTAAACCAATTCGGAACAAGATTTTGGGCTGTAAAAGAAAGCGATAAAACGGACGAGTATTTATTGTCGGGCTTGGTTCCTTTGTATAACAGAAACTATAAAATTCGCAACAAAAAGATTGGTTGGATTGAATTAAGCTTCTATAAACCTCGGCAAAAAACTCACCTTCATTGGCGTTGTTGGAAGGCTAATTATATATTTATTGAAGAATAATTTGAGGCTCGCATCTGCCTCACGCTGGTCTCTGAGTGCCATGCTGAAAGGTGCGTACCCCGAAACTCAGTAAGGTCGTGCCTCACCTTGAGACAAAGAGGCAAACTGTCTCGGTGGCAGTTGACTAGTAAAAGAGTCAGCGAGTCACACAGACAACCTAAACCTCCGTTTTTCGGGGGTTTTTTGTTGGCATAACCGATGCTGTACAAAGGTATCATGAATAGACTACTTACTAATTCACTTTGGGATGTAATGCATCAACTCGATGGCTTTAACTTTGCTGACGGAAAAGATCGTTACTTAAAAGAAACTGAGGATGGTTACTCTTACAAAGTAAACATGGCTGGAATCAAAAAAGATAATATAAACATTAAAATAAATGAAAATTTGATTGATGTTTGGGCGGAGCAAGATGGCCACAAATATAGATCGTGGGCATATATTCCAAAACAAGCTGACTCTTCAACAGGAAAAGCTAAATACGAAGATGGTCTTTTGACGATATCATTCGATAAAAAAGAAAAACACAAAACGATTGAATTAAAAATTAATTAGCTAGTCTCATTGATCGCGGCTTTAGCCGTTTTTTAAAAAAATAACAACAATACTAAAAAAATGGAAAAAACAATTACTATTAATACTAATTATGCAAGAATCGCTTTGATGCTACTTGCTTTTAACTTCATTCTTACCGGATACGCAATTAAGACAATTGCGGATTTACCACGACAAGGAGAGGTTGAAACCGAAACGGTAGAGCAAGTTGCCTCAAATACAGAAGAAGCCACAGAATAAATATAAATAAAATAACACTTTTGCCCGTAGTTGTTTTAGCAATTGCGGGCTTTTTTGTGTAATACTAGACATGTACGGAAAACGCATAAACCTAGATGGTCACGGAAAATGGGGAAAATGTATAAAAAATTTATGGAAAAAACTTTGGTGTTGCGGGCTTTTGATGTGTGACCCCAAAAAATGTGATTGCAATTGTCACAAAAAATGTAAAAATTGTAAGTGCGACAAATAATATATTAAGGATTTTTAAAAATGGAACTCGACTTCACTCCTCAAATCATAGCAGAAAAAGAGAAAAAAACTCTCAACAAGCCATTTCGTACCCCAAACGGTCCGAAGAAATTTTCGGTGTACGTAAAAAACGAAAAGGGAAATATCGTAAAAGTAAATTTTGGTGATCCAAATATGGAGATCAAAAGAGACGACCCAGAGCGTCGAAAAAATTTCCGCGCTCGCCATAATTGCGATAATCCCGGCCCTAAAACAAAAGCCCGCTACTGGTCTTGTAAATTTTGGGAGTCCAACAAGTCGGTAACGGACTACCTTAAAAGCTCTGAGAATGATTGGGATGGACAAACTTTTGCCGATATTGATGAGTTAATTGACGCCTATCCGGCCTTGGCTTTTGTGGAAGAGGAGATTACAGAAGAAGCTGAAGCTGACTGCGGTTGCGAGCATGAAGAGCAAACGGAGGCGGAAAAAGGCCGCGATCACGAGCCAAAGATGTTGGCGGTTCAATTAATGAAGATTTCAAAACAGGCTGGAGATTTGGCCGAAATGATGAAGTCTATCGACCCTCACACGGATATTGATTCTTGGGTTCAAGATAAAATTTCTGTTGCAACCCATCACATTGAAGCCGCCTATGATTACATGATGTACAGTGAAATTCAAGAGCCACAAAAAATGATGGACATGAGTGGCGGTATGTATAAAAAGTACGGAATGCGTAGTTACAAAAAGAATTACGGCTACTACATGAAAAAAACTGGCTACTACATGAAGGAGGCTAAACACTATTCGGATTACGGTTTGAAAGCGGGTAGTGATATGTCTAAATATGTTTTTAATAATCCCGGCGAAGCTATGAAAAAAGCGAAAGAAATGGGATTAGATAAAATTCACACTCACGAGACCGATGATGGTAAAACTATATTTATGCCCGGTCCAAGTCATGAAGTGTTAATGAAGAAGATTAAAGAGATGTCGGCCCACCACTACGACAAAGATTCAAAAAAGAAAAAGAAAAAGAAAAAATACTCCAAAGCCTCTCCAGATGTAAATGACCACTACTTTAAAACTAAAGAAGAGGCTATGAAGGATGCTAAAAAGCTCGGCTTAGAAGGCATACATACTCACAAGACAGAAGACGGAGAGACCCTGTATATGGCTGGCCCGAACCATGAAGCTTTCATGAAGCGTCACAAAGAAATTGTAGAAAAGAAGACAATATAAAATGGCTCCATTAACAGGATTTACAAACTCAAACTTTCTAAGAAGCGCTATTCACGCGAGTAGCTCTTCTGGTGATTTTATGGCTACCGGAGCAGGAGACAACTCCTACCAAAGTCAAATAACAGGGCTGCTAAATTCTGGTAATGCTGTTGACCAAGTTCAACTCAGAGATCACTTGGGTAGAGAATATTACAGAAAACTAGATACATTTGGTTTAACGCCAACTAACAAAGATACTTTGGACGCTGGCTTTAGACCAACAACTTTTACTGGCCTTTACACTTTATAAAAATGCAAAACGATTACGAAATGTCATTTGAAGAGTTCGCCTCTGTCATGAGTGCCGAAGAACTTATTGAAGCAAAAAAAAGACCCGGACCTAAATCTGGAGCGCAAACACCTTCTAAACCAAGTGAACGTCGGCGCGGCTCCAAGAAAAATAAACCCGGAAGTGCTGGTAAAAAAGGCGGTAAAATCACCTTCTCAGAAAAGACGATCACGAGTCTTAAAAACAAAGTCAAAGAGCACAACGAAAAACACAAAAGAAAAGTTACGTTGACCCAACTCAAAAAAGTTTATCGTCGTGGAGCGGGGGCTTTTTCAGTTAGCCACAGACCGGGCCAAAGCAGACATTCTTGGGCAATGGCGAGGGTTAATATGTTTTTGAAAATGGTTCGCGGCGGCAAAGTAAAACAATCCTACAGAGACGCAGATAAAGATTTAATGAGTAAATAAAATTATGAAAAAATATTTTTTATTAATGTTGGCGTCCGCATCCATATTCGTAATTGGTTGCAGTGGCAATAATTCCGGTTGTTGCGATTGCGCTTGTGGAGAGCAATGCTGTTCAACCGACAAATGCCCCGCAGCCGATTGCGATTGCGAATGCCCCAGCAAGGACGACAATGCCACTACCTAGTAGAAAACTAAAAGAAAAGAAAAAAGACTTTTTATCGCGATGCATGAGCGATGATAAAGTTATTTCTGAATTTCCAGACAACAAGCAAAGATATGCGGTTTGCCAAACTCAACTATCTAAAGGTGAAACTTTGGAAGTGGAGTACAAAAAAGAAAAATAACATTATGCCAGAAGAGAATGCCGCGCCTCCTACTCCGTCAAACCCGTCAGATCATCAAGTTCAAACCGTGATCATGGAAAATGGTAATCCTTACCCAACAGGAGTTTTTACTACTAGCGTTGAATCAGAAGATTAATATTTTATTATTTTTACTTCTATTCTTCTGTCTTCTATAAAACCTTCATTAAATACGTACTCTACGATACTTTCTTTTTCCGCTTCCGTCATTAGCTGTAAAAAGTCATAAATTCTAATTTCACTCGAAGCCCAGTGGTCAGAGTTGAAAATTTCTATTGTATATCCCAATACTATTATTTTATACTGGTCTTCCACTTTTTTATTTACACCTTAATATAAATAGTGTAATATATATATGAGATTATGGAGAAAACGGTGAGATTTTTATTAGTTTCTTGCTTGGCTTTTAGCCTTTCTCTAAATTACTTCGGATATCAAGAATTAAACAAAAGTAGAAACGCCGTTGAATATTTAAATAAATACAAAACCGCGTTTTTGCAAGTGATGAAAAATTTAGGGATTCGCGGCGATCAAATAGAAGATATCGTCAATACTATTGACCAAACCAAAGAAACTAAGTAAATAGGTTTTAAATGATTAATTTAAGCAAGAATATTTGCCTTGTTCTAAATTCATCGTGGCAACCTATTTCTGTTAAAAGCGTCAAGGAGGCCGTTTCAGATTTATTTTCAGGAAATTTCAAAGCCATAAATATAAACTACGATTCAGAAGGCAACGTTACCGAAATAATGCCAATGGATTGGGATCGGTGGATTGAATTAGATATATCAAAAGAAGACTACTATATTACATCACCAAACCTAAAGATAAAAATTCCTACAATTTTAGTTGCTACTAATTTTAATAAGATTATTTACAAGTCTCCGAAACTAAGCGCAGAGAACATTAGAAAAAGAGATAATAATATTTGCCAATACACGGGCAAAAAACTTTCTTTTAAAGATGGTTCAATTGATCACATCGTTCCCAAATCTCGTGGAGGTAAGGATACTTGGGATAACTTGGTTCTGTGCGAGAAAAAATTAAATACTATAAAAGGAAACAAAACGCCGGACGAAGCTGGTTTAGAACTTTTGAATAAACCCAGAAAACCGCAAAAAAGATCATTTTCTGATGAACTAACAAACCTACAACACAAAGATTGGAGTCACTTCGTAATATGAATGATACCGTTCAAGAGCTAACCGACGTATTTGAGGCCAATATTTGCAACCCTGATGTAGATTATTACCGATGTTTCAATAACTTTACGGATGTTCTGATAGAGATTCAAAAATTAGACTTGGAAGATAATAAAAAATACGATAAATCACTTTTGACAGAATTTTTGACTTGGGGTACAGAGATGCTTAGAGTAAAATATATAGACCCTAAAGGCATAACAGGCATGACTTTTGTAAATTGGAAAAAAGATCATTCACGAGTTAACATTTGGAAATAAAATGAAATTTTACGAAGTTCAGGAACAGTTAAATAATCTACACTGGAAGCACATAGCATACTTCAAGAAGAAGGCAGATGCCGAAAAATACGTAGAACAGCACAATACTAAAGTGACAGTTTATCCAACAAGAATAAGGGAATGCAAGTTTAGCAAATTAAGTGATTTTTAAACCGTGGCTCTGTAGCTCAGTGATAGAGCACTGGTTTTGTAACCCAGCGGTCAGCGGTTTGAATCCGCTCAGAGCCTCCATGCGGGATTAGTTTAATGGTAAAATAGGAGTCTTCCAAACTCTAGTTGTCGGTTCGATTCCGTCATCCCGCACCATTTAAATATGCCAATTTGGAAAAATACTGACTCTGGCTGGAAAACAGTTCCTCTGATGTACGACTGTTTGAATCAAGACGTTTTCTTTTGCGGTGGCGGTCCTTCATTAAAATCCGTAGACCCACACAAAATAAAGCAGTCGGGGGTATTGGTAGCTGGCGTTAACAACGTTTATCCATATATAAAGCCAGATATTTGGTTCGCGATGGATGACCCAGAGTGTTATTCTAGGCAGGTTTTTTGGGAGCCGTTTATAAAAATAATGCGCGGTGGGTATCAAAATAGATTATGCGAAGGTCGTGAAATTAGTAAAAATTATAATCTTTTTTATGCCGACGCAAAAAAGTTTCCGAATCAAGAAGATTTGTTTTCCGCAAAAAATCAAGACGTTAATTTTATATGGAAGAAAAACACGATGGCTTTGGCTCTACATGTTCTGTACTGGATGGGTGCGAAGAAAATATATTTAGTTGGTTGTGATTTAAGTAACAAAAATGGAGATTACCACCACGGACAAGTATTATCTAAAGAGAACAAAAAATGGAACGCGAATTGTTATTATCACATAGTAAAATGGTTAAAATGGTTCAATGAAACCGGAAAAAAATATGACGTAGAATTAATATCTTGCACAAAAGATTCGCCAATAAATGATTTTTTGAGATACGTGGAATTAGATGATGCTTTAGAATTAACAAAGAAAGATATACCTTGGGGGGGTGAATTAACACATGTGAGTGACCTTAAAAAATGAATTACTTATTTGATATCGACGGAACCTTGACTTATCCAATGCAGAAAATGGAGGGCCAACACGTTTATACATTTCTTAATTGGATGCAAAATAAAAACGTTTATTTAGTGGCGGGCAGCGATTATGGAAAAATCGCCAAACAATTACCGTTCAGCGTTTTAAACAGATGCAATGGTGTTTTTACCTGCATGGCAAACGAATTAAGAGTTGGACAAAAAGTAATTTATCAAAATGAATTTAAACCGCCGATTAGATTACAAAATTTATTATTAGATTTTAAGCAAGAATCTAAATGTCCGAACAAGAAAAAAGACTTTGTAGAAACCAGAACAGGAATGATTAATTTTTCCACGCTTGGCCGAAGCGCGTCCCAAAAAGAAAGAGAAGAATATTTCGCGTGGGATAAAAAGAATAAAGAACGCATCAAGATAGCAAAAAAAATAGAAAAAGAATTTCCAGAATTAGAAGCCAAAATTGGCGGGCAAATCAGCATGGATATCCAAAGGCTTGGAAGCAATAAATCCCAAGCCAGCAAATGGGTGCGCGAAAATGTCGGTGGGAAGATAGTCTACTTCGGGGATAAGTTTGATAAAGACGGAAATGATTATGATATAATGATTGACGTAAACAGAGAGAATGGAGTGGCCCATAGAGTAAATTCACCCGTAGATACTTTTAAAATTTTATCAGAAAAATATTTTTAGATGCCAAGAAAGGTGGAGGCGTCGAAGAGGCTCGTACCTGCCTCACGCTGGTGACTGAGTGCCATGCTGAAAGGTGCGACTAGGGAAACTCAGATATTCAGCGCGGCGGTACACTTAATTTGTGCCGCTGCGTTTATTTTTTTTATGGCCAAATATTTATTGAAAAAGTTATTACTTAAAATGTAATATTATGTGTGAATGATAGTTATGAGTCTTTTGAAGTAACTGTCAATGGCATTGAAGTAAAAGTTTGCACCTACAGTGTTGGACTCGAACGAATTATCGTCCTTGACAGATACGATGATATTTGCATACAGGAAATCTTAAATATAGTTAACTATTTGAGAACCGAAGGTTTTCTTTTTTCAAATTCTCGCCCGAAAATTGAAATTGTAAAAGCCGTTTAATAGCAAAAATATCTTGCATTGTTTGCAAAAATGTGCTATAGTTACTGTACAATGAATGGTACAGAAACCAAAAAACTGCTGGAAGCAAAAGTTCTCAATATCGACAAAAAAATTGTTCAGTGGGAAGAAAAATTAAATATTCTAATTGAACAACGCGAAACCGCCGAATTATACGACCCCGATTCTCAGGAAGTACAAAACATCGATAAAGAAATTAGAAAAATTCTTTTAGCCAGCGAAATGTACAAAGTAGAATTGGCAAAGTTAGAAACAGAATTAAATAAATTTTTAGTAGAAGAAGCCTTCAATGGCGAGCGCAATTCACGAAACAAAAATAAAATATTTTAACATGCCTCAAAAGAAAAAATATTACGTTGTTGTTTCCAAGGGGCAGAAACACGTTTATGGAGCCTTCGATTTTTCGAAAGAAGGCTGGAAAAAAGCAAAAGATTACGCTAAATTACTCAAGCAGAATGGGGGTGAATTTGAGGTCGTAGAGGGCAAATGAAAGACTATAAAAATTTAGAAGATAAAGAACTTTGCAGTTTAGCGGCTAAACAAGACGATTTGGCTTTCAATGAGTTAATTGAAAGAAATTCAGAATATATGATGGCGGTTGCTTGTAAATTCGCGGACACTCGCGACGAAGCTAAAGATGTCTTTCAAAAGTCTTTAATTAAAAGCTGGAAGTATCTTGCTAACTTTAGAAATGATTGCGCTTTTAGAACTTGGATTTACAAGATAATCAGAAATACTGTTTATGATCACTCTCGCTGGAAGTCGTCGAAAGCAGAGATTTCTTTAGAGGGAGAACTGACAAACGGCTCATCAAGATGGCCTCAGTTTATGAAATTTGGAAACATTGATTTTATTACAAATAATGTAAAAATTTACCCCGCCGATTTACAACAAGATATATTTAAAACTATCAATGCGAGCGCAGTATTTGAAGAGGCTCAAGTAAAACAAAAAACACCCGCTGAACAAAATCAAAGAGAAGAAGATTTAAAACATTTAAAAGTTTTTGTAGAAGAAGCCCTTAGTAAATTAAGCATTGAACACAGGCAATGTTTACTAATGTTTGCGGATGGATTAACTTACGAAGAGATGGCATTGGCGCAAAAAGTTCCGATTGGAACGATTATGTCGAGATTATTTTATGCTCGAAAAAAAGCTCAACATGCTTTTAGACATTTGAAAGAATATATAAATTAAGTGTAAAACCCGTAGGCGTGTACCTGCCTCACGCTGGTCTCTGAGTGCCACGCCGAAAGGTGCAATATATGAAACTCAGCAAGGCCGCCCCGCCTTGACCCAAGGGGTAAAAATTTTGGGGGCGTTCTGGATTCGATTTAGATTCTGACGCCAAATAGCAAGCAGAGGATGATAGTTGGCCTCTTAAAAATCTATCATGTAATCAAATGCTAACAATGCAGTTGATATGGCTCCTTCGGTAGCTGAAGCTGATGCGATCCTCGCTCAGTTTGGCTATCAAGAAGCCGCGATGGCAGCATAGTTCTGCCCCGTCCTGCTCAGGATTCTCGCTAGTGAGACAGGGCGACGATAGCGAGAAAAAAACTAGGGCCGAGCAGCACTAGAATAAAAGGTTGCTCAAAACTCGTGTAGGCCGTTTGTCGGTGACATGCCAAGCGAGTGTTTAACACCGACTAAGCTTGTAGAAGTTTGGAACCGAGGGTTCTAAAGACAGGGGTTCGACTCCCCTCGCCTCCACCAATTTAATATCTGGAGTCTCATGTTTTCGTGTAATAATATATATGAAACGCGATTCGAGACTTCAAAAACAAATAACAAAGTGTCGTGCAGTAGCGCGAAAATTTGGTTATAAATTATCTGTTGATACAACAGAAGATGATGAATCTTATATCATTACAAATGAAGAAACAAAAAAAGCAGTAATAATTGGCCTTGTTGAAATAAATGGCGATGAAGTAATAGTCTCTTATTCTATGAACGTTTACAAATGGAAGTGGGCGTTAGATGAAGGCTTTACAAGGGACGAAATAATGGATAAATTATCTGACGAAGTATTTTCTACTATTACATTAGAGTATGCTCCGTATTATTTATGCGATCAGACGAAATAAAAAATAAAGAAAAGGTTATTGATTTTTTAGATCAAATAATCGATCACGCCGAACAAGAAGATAAATTGCACAAACTTCAAGCCATCCAGCATCACAAGGCTTCTCAAGCCATAGGTGAAAGTTGGATGGTTTTTCATTTAAAAGCTTTAAAACAATTAATAGAAGAATAATTGTAATGTTTGACATAATAAAATGCGAATATCAACTACCTATTACGGATGAAATAAAATCCAAGTTAGGAGACGATATAGATTTTTTTAAAGTTGATTGGCAAACCAAGAGTTTTGAAGATTGCCTTCTCGATAAATATACAATCGAAGATGACGGGCAAATATACAAAGACATAATCAAAAGAAAATACAACGAAGAAAAACAATATGTTGAAGAGAAATTTGAAGGAATAGAAAAAGTAGATTACTCTGGAGAAATTCGTTTTTACATGGATTTTGTTGCCGATGATAAAGATTATTGGTTAGAATACAAGGCTTTGGCGTGGAAAGGAGAGCTAAGAGAAATAGAAGTCTATGCTTTTAGATCAATGGACAACTCTTACAGAAAAGAAATCGCCGAACAATTCAAAAAGAAAGAAGAAGATAGAAAAGCACGGGAAAAATCTTGGTGGTGGCCGCTTTTTAAGTTTTGGCGCGGTTTAATTCGTTTGCCTCTTGGCTTAATTAGGTTGATATTAGGATTTATTGTCCATTTGACATGGAAGATAGAAAAGCTTTTAACTGGCGGGCCTAAATTTTTTTAGTTTTCTTTGCGGCTTAGGATATTGTAAATTTTTTTTAGCTTACCGACTCTTTCGTACTGTTCTTTTGTTTTATATCTCCATACGTTAGTTGTTTCTTCTTGTATTTGGTCTTGCAGGAATCTCAAGAACCATTCTCTATCAGATTCGCTTAATCGTTTCATCTATTGTCCTCATTTGTTTTAGTTGGCCTAAAAGGTTTAAGGTATTTTCGCACCTAATATATTTAGTTTTTATTGTTAGCGGGGCGTTTAATTCCGTATCTATTCTTATGCCTGACTCTTGCCATTCCGGTAGAATAAATTCATCAACATAGTCCAACCAACCTTTGCGTTTTAGATATGGATAGAAATAATCTGTATCAAATTTACTTGCTTCTATGCAGACAGCCTCATATTTTAACTCTTGGCGAGCCATCATAGTGAGATGCCTGAAATATAACCCCTCAGAAGGAGGATCAGAAGTAAGACTTGACGAAATAATTAAATTCATCCATATATATTTACACAAAAACAATAAAGTTTTTAAAATAATTTGATTATCTGTTGATTATTGAATAATATAAATAAATGAGATTAGACCACATAGCCTACAGAGTTCATGATCGCTATGAAACTGCTCATTTTTTTGAAAAATGCCTCGGTTATTCAATCGGCACTAAATTTCAAATAGAATTTGACGACGGTTCAAAAGCCGACTGCCTAGCAATGCTTCCGCCAGAAGAGCGTCATTCTCAAATTTCAGAGTGGGAAGTGCTTCTAGCGGACACGGACAACGAAAAAACTAAAAAAACCGAGCTAGAATTTCATAATTATCATGCTCCCCCTGAGATTTTTGTTAGTGATGGCCCGAAAGGTTCAATTGTTGGCGATTGGGTCGAAGAAAATGGTGCTGGAGTACATCATATAGCTTATCAAGTCGAGGATGTCGAAGCTAAAATGAAAGAGTGGCAAGAAATGGGGTTTGCTGAATTTTATTCCGATAAACCCTTGAAATGCCCCGGACTTGTGCAAGTTTTTACTAAGCCGTCAAAATTAACTGGCGTAATGTACGAGCTTATAAATAGAACTGGTGATGGTTTTTGCGAGAAAAATGTTAAAGGATTGATGGAAAGCACGAGGAAAAAGAAATGAGAGATTTCGAAGGAAGAAACTATATTGACGGCGAATGGAAGGCGACTTCCGAAATGTATACTAAAATCAACCCTGCCACTGGCAAAGCTCAAGGTGCTTTCCCGTTGAGCGGGAAGGCCGAGGTTTCTAAGGCGGTTTCAACGGCTCGGCGAGCTTTCAATAAATGGAAAAAAGTGAGTAGATTTGTTCGCTCGGATTACATGAACCGAGTCGCGCAGTTAATTGAAGAAAGAAAAGATAAATTAGCTACTATTATTTCTTTAGAGACTGGAAAAAACTACAATGAAAGCGTTGCAGAGGTTAATGAAGCACTGCACATGGCTCAGTTTGCTTTTGGTTCTGGTCGTTATAGTCATGGCGAGGCTGTCTCTTCAGAGATTGCCGACAAAGATGCGTATATGCTTAGGAAGCCTAAAGGAGTAATCGCCATTGTTACTCCTTTCAACTTTCCACTAGCTATTGGAATGTTTTGGAATGCGGCTCCTGCCTTGGTAGAGGGAAATACTATTGTAATAAAGCCGAGTGAAGATGCTCCCATGTCTACTCAGGCTGCTGTTGAGATTTATGAAGATGCTGGGATACCTCGCGGTGTTATTAACTTGGTTCATGGCAACGGCGATACTGGCGACTGTCTGGTTCGCGAAAACGTTGATCATGTGTGTTTTACTGGTAGCGCAGAAGTTGGAAAACTTATCCGGCAAGCGGCGGCGGAGAGTTGGCACAAAACAACCTCTTGCGAGTTAGGTAGTAAATCTGCCTGTATCGTTTTTGATGATGTAGAAATGGATTTGGCTATTGAAGCTGCGGTAGCAAGTGCATTTAAATTATCGGGACAAAGGTGTGTTTCTTCTGGAAGAATGATCGTGCAAAGAACTGTTTATAATGAATTTTGCAAACGGTTTGTAGAAGAAGCTTCGAAACTGAAAACGGGAAATCCATTTAAATCTATGCTTGGCACATCAGGGTGTCCTGATGCAATGGTTTGGGAGGAGCTTGTTCCAAATGAAGATATTTATTATGGGCCGATAATCAATGAACAGGGGTTTGCTAAAATCAGAAAATTTAACAGCCTAGTTGCTTCCGATCCCAAGGCTGAAATTCTTTTGTCTCCGGTTTACACTGGAGAGGGTAAAAGTTTTTATTCTACTCCAATGGTTTATAGAAGCGAGTGGCGAGATTGTGACATGGGGTACTTGAGGAGTGAGGTTTTTGGCCCTCATGTTGGGATCATTCCATTTGACACAATCGAAGATGCGATTCGTATTTATAACGATACTGAATACGGATTAGCCGTTGGAGTTTTAACAAACGATTTTAGAAAAGCTAGAATCATGAGAGACGAGTGCGATGCGGGAATGATTTACTGGAACGGCGGATCGATTGCTGCTGAGTCTCATTTAGCTTTTGGCGGTGTTAAAAAATCTGGCAATGGATTTCCTAGTGCCGCAAGAACATTTAGAGCGGTAACGCATGAGATAAGCTGGACAGTCAACCACGCAGACTCTTTGACGTTCCCTCAAGGTATGAAGTAAAAATGGAATTCCACGATTCAAAACAATTCGCGGCAGACGATGTAAAAGTTGCTCTGGTTGATATCGACGAGACGGTTTGCCACTACCCAAATAAAAGAAGATATGATCTAGCAGAGCCTTTGGTAGATAATATAGCTAAAATAAATAAACTATATGATGAGGGTTGGCAGATTATTTATTGGACGGCTCGTGGGGGTTCTGAAAAATCTAAAGCTGAAGGTAGATGTTATTATGATTTTACTTGGAAGCAGTTGGAGTCTTGGGGCTGTAAGTTTCATGACTTGTCAACAGGTTCAAAGGGTAAATATATCAAACCAGCCTGTGATTTAGTAATTGATGATAAGTCGAAAAGGATAGAAGAGATATGAGGTGGTGCTCTTGGCATTATTTGGTACATAAATGGCCAACGGTTTCTACTATAAATAAAAATGGGGAGTACGAAATAAAACAATCTAAATATTGCAAGTCAGGAGACTTAGTATGGATTTTAGAAGAAGAAAAACTTATTGAAACAAGGATCATATGAAAGCTTTAGTTTGTGGTTATGGCAGAATGGGAAAGTGCATTCACAATGGAATGCAAAAATTAGATTTTGAGGTGGTCGCAATAGACTCTTACCCCGAAGCTAATAAAAATTTTCCAGAAACTAAATTTATTTGTACGCCTGAATATCAAGATATAGAAAAAGCTATTAATTATTTTCAGCCAGATATTCTTATTTGCAGTTTACCATATCACCAACTGCTCAAAGTAGCTGAATACGCTATCGCAAAAGGTATTCGGTATTGCGATTTGGGTGGAAGAGTAGACGTATCCAAAAAAATCAATGATCTCGCGGCTGAACAAGCCAAGAAACCAGTAATTACTGACCTTGGACTCGCGCCCGGTTTGGTTAACATTTTAGCAGAGTGGGGCTATTCCACCGTTGGCGAAGGCGTTGATACTGTAAATATGTTTGTTGGGGGATTACCAGCGATTAAGTTCAATCCGCCGCTAAATTATGCAGTTACTTGGTCTATTGACGGCTTAATAAACGAGTACAAAGATGACTGCGAAGTTTTGGTGGATGGAGAATTTAAGAATGTCGCGGGTATGGAAGGATGCCAAAAAGTAGACTTCGGCTTGTTTGAGGACGAAAACTTAGAAGCTTTTTACACTAGCGGAGGCGCAGCGCATACAATTAAAACAATGCAAGAGCGCGGTGTCAAAAACTGTTCTTATAAAACAATTAGATACGAAGGTCATCGCGATTTAATAAAATGGTTAATAAGAGACTGCGATTTGACTAGCGACTGCTTAGAATCCATCTTTGAAACGGGTTGTCAAAATCAATACGGCGATATTGTTTTAGTAAAAGCAGAAGTAAAAGCGAAAGATTTAACTTGGAATAAAGAAGTTATCATAGGTTATGATCACGAATTTACCGCAATGCAAAAATCAACTTCATACTCTATTGCCTCGGTAGCCGCTTTGATGGGCGAAGGTAAATTAGACGGTAACTATAACCAATTAAATTATAGCGATATACCATTTGAAGACTTTAAAAATAACTTATCCAAATTAGGAATAAATATTTAGATTTAAAAATGACTGAAGTAAAATTAAAGAAGGGGGAATCTGTCGATAAAGCATTAAGAAAATTAAAGAAAAAAATGCTAAAAGAAGATGTCTTGGGTGAATATCGCAAAAGAAAAAATTACGAAAAGCCTTCAAAGAAAAACTACAAAGAAATGCGCCGCAAAAAATACAACCAGAAAAATCGCTCTATAGAAGAAGCAAAATATTGGGGTTGACATCACAGCAAAAACGTGCTATGGTGTTTATATGCAAAACGAAAACATCTTAGAAAAAACAAGAACCTACCTAGTAGGCCACATGCAATACGCAAGTGGGCGTGATTGGCGGAAATACGTTGAGGATGAACTAGAGAAACTTAACATTGTCACTTTCAATCCTTACAGAAAACCCTTTGTAAAAGACGTAGAAGAAGACGAGGGTGCTCGCCAAAAAATGGCTGATGATATGGCCAGCAAATATTATAATGACGTTACAGAAAGAATGCGCGTTGTTCGTAATTATGATTTGAATCTTGTTGATCGTTCTGATTTTATTATAGCTCACATACTTCCCGAAGTAGCAAGCTGGGGCAGCGCAGAAGAACTTGTTACTGCGGTTCGAGCAAAGAAACCTATCTTTATCTCAATGGAAGGCGGAAAACAAAAAACGCCACTTTGGATCATGGGAATGTTGCCGCATCACTATATTTACAATAGTATCGAGGAAGTTCTTGATATGATCCACCAAATCAACGATGGCAAAAAAGCTATTGATAGTGACCGTTGGAGACTACTCAGAAAAGAATTGCGATAAATTTAAAAAAAGTAGTTGACATAAAATCAAAAATCTGATATAGTAAAAGGACAATGAAGACATTAGATATTATTTATCTTGTAGCAAGTATCGCAAGTTTAACCGCCAGTGTATTACTGTGGTTCGGCGGATCGAAAGAGGCTGGAATTTATGTTGGACTATGGGTTCCAAGTATTTTAGGCTTCTGGAATGTACACAAAGTAATTAGCAAAGATTAATGAACGTAATAGCTAAATACATCCCAAAGAAAAAGTCCATACAAATAAAGGGCTTTAAGGAGGGGTACGCTAGAAATAAAAAGCAAAGACTAAAGAAAAGTCACGCTTTCAGCATGACGCTCGAACGCGTCGAAAAGGGCGGCTGGCTCAAAGGTGCTGTAGATTTAAGTGAGATTAATAGCTTGGAAGAAAAGAAAACTCCAAGACCAAAGTGGAAGCAGCGAGTAGAATTAGCCGTCTGCAAAGAAAGAGGGCTTGCTCTTGTTGATATTAAAACTAAAGAACCTGTTAAGGGTTATTCCACAAGACTTTTCCTAGAAGGAAATAAAATTTTTGTTCTTTAACATAATTTGCTTGCATCTTGGGATGCAAAATACGAGCAGGTAGTTTTCCCACAAAGGGAAATACTATAAAAGTAAAAAACAGTTGGTCGCTGTGCGTGCTGCTATCTGTTCAGCCAAAAAGGTGCAAGCGAAATAATTTTGTTGCTCGACGGAGCAACGAAGGGTATGACGGAATAAGCTGCTGTTGTGGCAGTTAACGTGCAATGCTCGTTGGCAGGACTCACCAAGTCTGGGGGCCGATGAGGGTTGGCTCAAAGTAAGGTTTTGACTTGAAAACTCAAGCTACAACCCCGAAAAGATAGAGGTATATGAGAATCCTCTTACCCATTAATTTACAATTTGAGCGATAGCGATGAGTCTAGGAGGTTGGCTACGCCTCACTTGGGGACACTCTACGCCGTGACTCGCTCAATACTTTTGAGGCTTGCACCTGCCTCATGCTGGTCTCTGAGTGCCAAGCTGAAAGGTGTGACTACTGAAACTCAGAAGGCTCACGCTTGCCTTACGTTGGTGACTAAGTGCCAAATTGAAAAGTGCGATAGGTGAAACTTAGCGAGGTTGCCTCCCCCTTGATCAAAGGGAGGCGAGTAAACATTTCGCTCGTAATAAGGAAATGAGTAAATACCAAATATAATAAAATGAATACAAACACTATTTCTTACAAAAGAATCTGTTCTATTAAACTCTCCGTTCTTGAATCTGAAGAGTTTGGCGATTATCGAAAATTGATTAAAAAGTTTGCGGGGGAAATCTCGAAAGAGATGTTCAAAATGACCCAAACAGGTTTTTTTCAAGATTACAAAAGTTATAAGTTTTACTGCGAAGCTCCTGAATCAGCGGGCGGAGAGTATCACTACACGGGGCGTGGAGATAAAAAGAAATTAAAATATCCAGTCCCAGTAAAGCGTTTGACTCAAGGTGAATTTGAGAAATTACCAGCCATATCCAAAGTAATTAATAAATACTTTCCAGAGGGTTCTGACGCTCAAAAAGGTTATATTACTGGATTTATTGATCAGGTTGCGCGAAGGTACGAAGGATGCATGGAGCGAAACACGAAAATGCCTTCCCGTAAGATTGATCCGTTAAGAGCATCTATCGACTTCAATAAAGAGCAGGTCAATGTAAATGTTGACAGCGGAGAAGTTAAAATCCGCAGCGTTTTTGGTAAGGGTAAAAATACTTTCTATTTTGACCTTGTTACTAATTTAAATGAATCTTTCATAGGTCATTTAGAGGATTTTAAGCACGAGTTTGCGGATAAGTACAACGCCAAAACAGGATTCTACGAAAAGCTAAATGCTACTTACATTTACCGAAAAGGTAATCGTAGAGAATTAATGTTCAAAATTACTGAGTATCGAAACTTGGAAAAGGCTGACATTTTCTTGGGAATCGATCTCAACAAGAACCTTGAAAACTTTATTGCTCTAAGTCGTGAAGTTGGCGGTAAAAAGATTTATTCTAAGTTTATTGAATTGACTGCCTGTGAAGAAAAAATTCGTGAACTTGAGAATGAAGTAAAAGATACTATTGCCGCGCCCAACGCAGAGAAAATCAAAGGCTCCTCAAAAAGAGCGAAAAGGACTCGACTGCGCCGACAAGTCCATTCATGGCAAGCCAAGCAATTAAATATCGCTAGAGCCGCAGTAACAGAGCTTCTAAATAAGTTTAGAAACGAGAACTCCGACAAGAGAATTGGTATTGCGATTGATACAAACACCACAGGCTCAAAGCTGGGTACTTATTCTCACGATGTTGTACGGCGAGCCTTAAAAGAGTATGCGGATTCTGAAGGCGTTGTTTATTATGAGATTCCAACGGCTTATACTACAATGCATCATCCAGAGTGCGGGGCTTTTGATCCCAAGGCTCGCGGCAGGGTTCCAGAAAAGTTTATGCACTTAAAAGGCGATGCTAAAGCTTACATTGAAACAAAGTACAAAAATATGTATGTTTGTGAATGTGGCTATGAAGAACACGCAGATATTCACGCCGCTAAAAACATTGAAATCAGAGCAGGAGTATTGCAAGATTTAAATGTTCAAATGAACAACACATGGAGCGGAAAAGTCAAAATTGAGTATTTAAGTAGACTCAAAGAGGCTGGATACTCTCCCAACAAGTAGGCCCGCATCTGCCTCATGCTGGTGTCTGAGTGCCACGTTGAAAGGTGCGAGTCTTGAAACTCAGCAAGGTTGCCCCGCCTTGACCCAAGGGGTTGAATTTTGAGGCCCGTACCTGTCTCATGCTGGTCTCTGAGTGCCATGCCGAAAGGTGCGATATAAGAAACTCAGCAAGGTTGCCCCGCCTTGACCCAAGGGGGTTGAAAGATTTTAAAAATGAATAGAAGAAATTTTATTAAAACTACTGCTGCTGGCACAGCACTCGCAACTTGGACTGTAACTTGCAAGTTTGAGGAAGAAGAACATGACCCCAAAGGTCACGAAGGCGAAACTGGAGAGGTCGGCTACAACTGGAATTATAGAGTTTATTGCTACGAGCGTGGACAAGGTGAGTGGGTATTCAGTACAAGCACGGTAGGTTCTTTCGCTTATCAAAGAGAATATATGACTCTTGAGGATGAAAAACAAAGTTCTTATCATGGTTTTATGGAAGAAGGCAAACTTCATTTTGCTAATTTAGAAGAAGCCCAAAGTTTCATCGAACATCATTACCAACAAAAAGATAACGAGAATATTATAGATACTATTTATGATATTTATTATGTTGATCGGAACAATCTTGAATATGAGTCTTGTCAGCCAGCAGAAATACAAGTAGCTCATCACTGGTACAATCAAAGCGGCAAACAAATACAGTGGCAAGCAAAACCGCCGTATTCCGATGTATCTAAGATCGAGCGTTCGTAAAAAAACCTAAATAAACTTGAATTCTTAAAGAATATTATTGATAATATAATATGACTATTTTCGTAAAATGGTTTATTATTAACGCGATAATCATTACGGGGTTGATTTTAGCTCAGACTCAAGGGGTTTTATCTTCTATCATCAAAAATGATGCTTCTTATTTGTCTATCGTCATGATGACGGTTTATGTTGTTTTGTGCGTTTTTATTGGTTTATTATGCTTTAATGCTGATCTTTGTAAGAAAAAGACTGATAAAGAAGCAATTATAAGAAAAAGTGATATCGGCTGGTTTTGCGCCGAGCACTTCTTTTCCTTGGGGCTGCTGGGAACAATCATTGGACTTTGCATCGCTACTGGCGACAGCTTGACCGATAGCGATTCTGTTAGTCAAATAGTCGCTGGCCTAAAACACGGCTTGAACACCGCTTTTTATACTACTATTTGCGGTATTACTCTTAGTCTTTTCTCTCAGATTCAACTTCTTGTTTTGAAGCGGGGCTTGGAGAAATGAAGCGCAAGTTCTTTACATTCAAGCCGTTTATTGATGTACTGTTCTGCTGCCTGTTGATGTTGGTGGCGATTCTTTATCTTCTCAAAACAGAGGACAACAATCAAAAAATGCGGCCACCGAACGTTATGTATCAAGTGATACTAACTTGGGATGGCAAAAGTGAAGATGATTTAGATTTGTGGGTTGAGGCTAGTTCGGGGCATATTGTGTCTTTTAATAGACGGGAAGGAGGTGCAGGAAGTTTAGTATCTTTGGATCATGACGCCTTGGGTTATTCTAGGAATAATAGAATCCACGGCGGTCAAGATGGTAGTGTTGTAGGCAAAAACGAAGAAATAGTTTCATTCAGAGGTATTTTTGTTGGAGAAAACACTGTCAACGTCCACGTTTACGCTAAAGTAGATGACGAGCCAGTTACAGCCACTATAACTCTTATAAAAATAAAACCATTTGAAGAAATAGTTAAAAAAGAAATTGTTCTGTCTGCTGACGGCGAAGAAAAAACAGCATTTAGATTCATAACTGATGGCGCAGGAAGTGTAAAAGAAATAAACGAGCTACCAAAAATATTAACTAAACCTTAATAAATTGGCTTGACTTTTCTTAAAAAACCTGTTACCATTGAGGCATGAAGATTTTAATTTTAATTATTTTTAGCTACTCTGCTTTTGGACAGTTAATGAGTCTAACTTTTACCCCAAGATTTTCAAGTGGACGCGCCATGCACGGCGGCATAAACTTACCTAGACCCATACAGGTAAATCCGCAAAGAATGATTCCATTCCGAGCCACGCCAAACCAACAAGCTCAACCACAGCAGAGTACGCCGACGAAGCAGCCTTTAAGAGCAATAAATAATAGATACCCAAAAAATAATTCAAATATTATGGGTTTCAGAAGTTACGAAAGAATTAATCTAAAAGACCACAAAAAGAGAGCGGAGGCCGCTAAAATATACAAAGAAAAACTATCAACTCTTAGAATTTCTTTGAGGAGTTATAGAAAATCCCCTCCAACACCTACAACTCCACCCGCCTTGCCACCAACTATAGCTACAAATAGCCCACCTCCAGTTGGAGGAGTTACTCCAGCCGTAATGCCACCAGCAAATTCTAATGCTCGTCCAGCGGTTATGCCTAACGATACTCCTCGAACCCCCACTATTCAACCCCGCCCTTGGCTGGATATACCGAATGATATACCGACGAACTCACCTCCAGCTATTGCGATTGGAATGCCAGCCCCGCAACCAAGACAATTAGATTAATGAGAATTGTATTAATAATATTGTTTTTGGTAAGCTCGGTGACCAATGTTTCTTCTCAGGGTATTCCTAGATTTTTATGGAACCCCGTTGTAAAGCCTTACGATTTTGTACCAAATCCAGACAGTAATAGCTCAAGCCAGAGGGGCTTTGATAGTAATTCAAATAAGTCAAATCCATATACGTTGGGTACTCCATATTTAGTTACTGAGCTTGGCTCTGTTACAATCGGCGGTAAAAAAGTGACAACAACTGATACGTTTTGGGTTTACCCTTATACCTCGAATGATAGAGTTGGATTAAGCGCGAAAAAACCTTTCATCATTGAAAGTATGATTATGAACCGTTCGTACACCGATCCTGATACAAATAATCATGTTTTTCTCAAGGATATACCTAACCAACACAGCAGTAATTCCGGAGTCAGAAAATATAATCCGCTAGATGAACTTGTGTTTGCGAAAATGTATGGTAATTATTTCATCAATCCGTCTGTAAACCAAGCCAATCAAGATGATGCTGGGTTAAATGTTGTGGATAGCGCATTCGGCTCGCCACTAGATGCTTCTAATTTAGTAAGCACAAGAAACATTGAAGAAGTAATGCTTTTGGGTGACTATAAAGCTAAAATAAGAAGAATGAATAGAATGCCTTATCTTTCAGAAAGTTATTTATACCTAAATATAAACCTCAAACTAGTACAATAATAAATCAAAATGGCAACCAAAGAAGATAAATACGAAGACAATGTAAAGGGTAAATATTATGTTGATACAGAATGTATTGACTGTAATTTGTGTCGTGAGTTAGCCCCAGACAATTTTACTAACCATGAAGACGGATACTCTTACGTTTATAAACAGCCAACAGAACAAGGAGAGGCAGACGCTTGTGCAGAAGCTATGGAGAACTGCCCCGTAGAGGCGATAGGAGATGACGGAATTTAAGAATGATTAAACATATTCTATCTGCAATTCTTATTATCATTCTCGTTGTTA
>CEVB01001736.1_pt1 | contig 23165 bp, 39 predicted proteins | sample 531381 | NCBI WGS metagenome assembly CEVB01 (sample SAMEA2622763, study PRJEB7988) | marine metagenome | biome: marine biome (ENVO:00000447); feature: surface water layer (ENVO:00002042); material: "saline water (ENVO:00002010), including plankton (ENVO:xxxxxxxx)" | depth 5 m | reverse complement strand
TTGATTGGAGTTTCATCTTCAAATTCTGGTTGCATAGCACCCACGACCTTATCGTGAATCTTCTTACCATACTTGAAGAGGAATACCTTACCTTCATTCTGCGGATTTGCAGGGTCACTCACAACAAGGATGTTGGAGATGTAGTGAAGCCGACGCTTGCGGGCACGGGCAATATCCTTGTCCCGTTCATCACCACTGTTCCAAAGACGAGTGTTCATTTCTGACACAGGGTCTTTCTCACCAAGGGTTGTACGAGACTTCTCGATATACCAACCACCAGGCCCTTGGAAACCATGAGAGAAAGTTCGTGCCCAAGGAACATCCTCTCCATCACATGGAGGGAGGAATCGAATAACGGCATAACCGTTACTTGACTTGTCTAGTTCTGGGCGCCAGAAGCGGTCATCCTTATAGGAGTCGCTTCCCTTTTTGCTAATCTTAGTGAGTTCTTCACTAAGTCGTTCGAATCCCTTACCAGAATTCTTCTTCATGTCGCTAAATGCCATATCATTATCTCCTTTGTTTTGTATGTAATGATGTCAACCGTTTCGTATAGTATAGGGTATGTATGTGTTAAGTCAAGAAATCAATTCGTATTTTTTGAGTTTATCACGAATAATCTTTCTGTAATGTGGTGTATTTCTGCAAGCAGGCAAAAATGGTTTATATCTTTTGCACTTTTTGCCCATCTCTTTCCACATCACATCGTCTGGTAAACATCTATCAAAATCCTTGAAGAAGCCAAGGATAGAATCTAGAATGATAAACCCTTCGATTGATATTTCGTTTTGTAATAGTAGTTTGAATATTTCAGGATGCTGATGCCGTTGGCAACGGAACATTTCATTGAATGAAATTTTCTTATTTTCTGATTGACTCAGAATTTTCTCACAGTCCTGTTCGAAGACATAAGATAAACTCTGTTGCCTTCTCTGCCATTCTCTATGAATGACATCACACTTACCATCGAACATTTCACCAATCCACAGTCGGTCACTGTGTACAAGGTTCGCAAGCATATAGTTGTGTGCAGTCATCGGGTCTAGAGACTTCGCAAGTTTATCGAAGAAGTATCTGTCCTTCCTTCTTTCGAATGTCTCAAACTTAGCCCGTGTCTTACCACCATACCGAAAGAAATCATATGAATCTTGGGTAAAGTGTGCCTTGAGTGCTAGGTAAATTTTGTAAACTTCATATCCGTTCATTTCGAATCATCCCACATACAATATGTCCAATAACAGGCGAGTGTTATCCATCCAACAAGCAGTACCACATTCACATTCATTAGATTGGTAGACTTGCAGACCTTGGTAGCATATTGTTCTTCTCACCCTCAATGCGAATCTTCTCTTTGATAGGCCTTGAGATATATTTGTTCACTGTGCTTGGGTCAACACCCAAGTCTTCGCATGTTTGAAGCACGGCTGTGATGTAACCATCATTGTTCTTGTTTAGCACTTCCTTGAGATGTTCATTGAACTTCTCTTTATTTACGAATGCCATTGTCACTCCTTCCGACCAACAACTAGTGGTCTTTCAGTTTCATTAATTTGTATTTGCTGTACTGAACTCTCTCGTACTTGTTCCTGTACCCACTGTTCATACTCTGGAAGATAGTATTTTGGACTATCATCAAAGTATGTTGATTCTTTAATGCTGAGTAGAGCCATACCTGCTTGGATTCTTTCCTTTTGTTCTTTTGCAACACGAAGAATACCTGCATAACTGCTTCTCAGTCTAGGGTACTTTACCACGGATTGACGATAGAAGTCAAATGCTTTTTCTGTGCATCTGTGAATTTCTTTCGCATTACCAGACATTTGTCTTTCTTTCTCTGCTTTACCCTCGTACAATTGACCACACATGTTTAAACAATGTGCCGCTTCTGCATCCCACTTGCTAATTTCATAACAGTGCTTGAGGATAGGGATTGCATCTAGTCGTGACTCATAATACAACTGTCTTCCATAGTAGTACTGTCTGGTGGCATTGTCGGGGAATTCCTCTGCGTCAGCCGCCAACATTTCAAGAACTTTCTTCTGATTATGTGCCGTACCGATATCATCGGGGTGTTTGATAGTGTGGTTCAAAGTTATAGCAGTGCTTCCTGTCGTTGATAGAAGATGTTCGTGTACTCTGAATTTCCACTCTGCTGTACCAGGCCTCCAGATGCAGTTTCTGTGGAATCTATGTCCAACACCAGTTTCGTGATAAATTGCGACGATTTCTCTATCCTTCGGTAATAGTTTCAGTTCGTTCTTCAATCTATTACCATTTACCAAAACTTCATCTGCATCAAACATGGCAATCCAGTCAGCACCTTCGCATTTAGCAATCTCTACTGCTTTGCTTCTTGCTTCACCGAAGTGATTTGGCCACTCCATCTCATATACTTCGAAGCCATGTTCTTTAGCCAACTCAATAGTTTTGTCTTCACTACCCGTATCGACAATCACATTTCTATTTGAGAAACCTTTCAGACTCTTTGCAAGCCTTGGAATATTCTCTTCTTCGTTCAATGCAATAAACACACTAACAATATTGATAGGTTTTCGTTGCATCTCTTTGATGTACTTTAGCCTCGCTTTTTTTTCAGCGACTTTTTTTCGGCGACTAGCAGAATATCCCATGTCATCTCACCTTTTCTGTCCAAATGCCCTCGGAGTTGGGGTCGTTGCAAACCATTCTAGCATATGTTCTCACCATGTCATCGATGTGAGTGTACTTAGGTTTCCAATTGAAGTCTTTCTTGATTAACTTAGGGCATGAGACAAGTCTCTCAGGGTCACCCTCTCGTCTTGGTGCTTGCACTGTCGGTACAGGCCCCACCACTCGTTCGAAGGAATCGATGACTTCCTTGACTGAATATCCATTACCGTTCCCCACATTGTACACAGGGCGAACGGGAGCCCCACTATGCATACGGGACATAGCATGGATGTGTGCATCGATAAGGTCTGTCACATGGATGTAGTCACGAATAGCCGTTCCATCCGTAGTCTTGTATCTGTTACCGAAGATACGAATGTCGGGAGTGTAACCGAGATATGCTCTCATCAATGCAGGAAAGAGATTCGTCTTTTCTTTCCAATATGGGTCGTAGACTCTCTGACGAGGGTCGTTCCCCGCAACATTAAAGTATCGCAACGAGCAGTGTTTGAGTTTGGGATAAGCGACAGAGCAAGCCCTTAACATTTGCTCTACCATCAACTTTGATTCTCCGTAAGGATTAATCGGAACAAGTGCATCGTTTTCGTTGACTGTTTTCTTTGACTTGGTAAACTTAGGTTCACCATACACTGCCGCTGTGCTTGAGAATACGAAGTTATTTACATCATACCTCTTACACATCTCAATCAAGTTCATTGCACCAAAGAAGTTGTTCTGGTAATATTGCAGTGGATGTTCTACTGATTCTGGTACTGAAATGTCACCCGCAAAATGAAACACCCCTCTGATTTGGTCTTTGTTGGAGGTAAAGACCTGAGAAAGGCCGGGGTCTGCAATATCAAGTTGATACTTCTTGACCTTACCTTTGTACTTTTCGGGGATAGACCATTGCATTTCTCGACGGTCGATTGCAATCACCCTTGCGTTGGTTTCTTCTACCAACTTTACAACGGCATTCGAACCGATGTAACCGGCCGCACCCGTGACAATAATCTTGTTCATGTTCAAAATATTATTTGGGACTCTTCGTCCCATAGGATATCTGTTTCTCATGTTGTGTGTCCTCCGATTACTTCTTCAATTGTAGCATCCTCATCAAATTCTGCATAGAAGAAATCAATTCTTTCTTTCAATTCTTTCACATACTTCATTGGGTTACGAACGAAGCATGTCACATCACCTGTTGGGTCAACCATCATGATGACAATCTGCTTCACGGGAATGTTCGTTCTCTCTGTATACATCAGAGCATATGCGGTACACTGTACGAAGTAATCAAGACACCACTCAGCAGGCTTCATCTTCTCTGTGGTCTTGAAGTCGATGATGGAGAGTTTGCCGTCGAATTCAGCGATGCAATCTGCACGACCAGCCATTGGAACAACTTCCCCATACAAAGGAAGTTCCAGACCATGAATGTTGTCAACATGCTCATTTGCATGTTGCTTCATTGCATTGTACATTGCTTGTACTTCTTTGGATTCTACGATGGGGTCTTTACCCATGAGGTAATCTTCCATTACCTTATGGAACGCAGTACCACGGCGGAGAATTCTACGAGACTTCTCGGGATTCTCTTCACGCCACTTTTGCCATTTATCTCTATCCTTCCAACCTGTAACGGTGGTAACAGAGGGAACCCAAATGTCCTTATCTGGCAATTTGTAGAATCGCTTTCCTGCGACCATCAATTCTTTCAGGACAGGCGTTTCAATAGCCGTATCCACATGTGTAAACTCCATACTAAATTCTCCATAATCAAAGGTAATTGTATCACATAATAACGAACTGTCAACTTATATATGTCGAGTATACTACATAATCTCAGGGATACATTGGCAAGGAGAAAACAATGGCAGATTTAGCAGGTTCAGCCACAGGATTTCGTAACGCATTCGAGAAGTATGTCGCAAAGAATCCACACTGGACGAAGAAACTCGAATTCGTGATTGAGAACAAAATCAAAGACCAGCCATACTTCGATGGCCGTGGCAAAATGATTGACACTATCAGCGAAGGTGCTGTCATTACTATTGTAGACCAAAAGGTTCATAACAAGAAAATGCCAGGCGATAAGACCGCACAGAGATACGCCAAGATTAAGGTAGGCAGAAAGACCGGCTTTATCAAACTCAAAGCGATTCGAAAACCAACGGGTCGTGCGAATGTTATGCTCAAAGAGGAAGCCGCAATATCTGCCCTGAATAAAGAACTATCTGCCATCGGGTATCCTGTAGACATCAAGGTAAAGAAAACAAAAGGTTCTGGATACTACACATTCGACAATGTTGTATCATGTGGTAATGTAGCAGGCACACCCAAAGCAGATTTCACACTTGTCGATGACAAAGGCCGTCACATCTGTTTCATATCTCATAAAGCCGCAGGTGGAGCAAACGCATTTCAACAATATTCTGGTGTATCCAAGAATGCGGGTATGAACATATACGAACACGAAGAAGTCCAATCATTCCTACACCATGTCGTGGCCTTTATCGAAGACGAGAAACTACAAAACCCTCTCATGACACCCGTCAACGATAAGAAACTAATATCTCTTTCAATATATGGCCCTGACTTTGGTTCTGCATATGGAGAAGATAACTGCCACTTAATCGGACAAGGTGACCCTATACTCACACAGGACAAAAAGAAGAAAGATTGTTATTATTTAACATGGTCTGATGGTCATCATACGAATGGGGATACTAAATTTAAGAACGGATATGTGCCTCATCTAGCAGCCGTATATAAAGCCGGTAGGGGATTTGTGTATGATGGTACTACTCATCGTGGTGCAAGAATCGGTATTACTCCCAAAGCATTTGCAGCCAGAAGAACTGGTCTGATTACCCTATAAATCAAAAAACCCCACTGGCACCATTTCTAAATGGGGTAATAAATGATTTACGCGGGCTATCTCGGGGGGAGAGTTTATTATCTGTACTGGTCTGTCATCCGTTGTTTACTGCCGTCGGATGTCGGTAGTTTATCGGCAATTTGGTTCATTCTTTCGCGGAAGGAGCCTGGCAGGTTCTTCGTCTTAGTCCAGTCATGGTTTGTGTCTACCTGTACGGCCTGAAAACCATCGACGGCCTTCTGTACTTTCATCTCGTTGCATTCGGGGCAAGGCTCTTCGCAAGGCTTCTTATACTCAGCCATTGTGTAGAAGGCCTCCCATGTGTGTTCGCAGGCATCACACCTGTATGTGTAGTTGGGCATCACTTTCTCCTCATGAATTTCCACTTGCGGTTGTTGTGCATCATCATATACGAGTAATCATAATTATCTGATTCTCTCCTATATGTAGTGATGTCTACAGGCAGTTTCCATTCCTCGATGTACAGCATGGCCTTGTGGTCTGCATCTGTCTCTATAGCACGGACTGCATTGAAGGCCTTATCGACAACCTTAGCGGGGAACTCCTCACCCTTCGCCCACCTGTCAATGACATCGGCTGCATCCCCGTACTTACCGAGGTCACAGTCTGTCCATACCTTCATATTGAAGAACCACTGACACATGTGAGCGAACTCATGTGCCAGGCATCCAAGCCACTTGGAACGAGGTCGATTGACTGCTACAACAATCGACCCCGAACCAGTGCCGTCGGGTTCACTAAAGTACCCGTTGAGTTTCTCTTTGCTTTCTGAGAAGAAAAGTTTCTTTTGTTTCTTCAAAGTGACACGAACATTTGCGTGTCGGGATACATTACGAACATGTTTCACAAAGTCAGCGGCTCGCTTATCTGCCAGGTTCATGTTCACCCCTTGTTCGTTGCGAAGATTTCGGCGAATCGCACCATAATCTTACGGTTTGTCTTCTTAGTGTTACCCTGCTTCATGAAGGCATTCTTAATGCGAGTAAGGCTCGCATCACTATCTAGGTCATCGAAACCAACGCTCTTACGAGTCTTCGGGTTCATGTCGATGACATAGAATTCCTTGTAGCCAGGGTGGTCAGGCATGATGTTGAAGCCGTTCTTCTTGTACTCCTTGACCATATCTTCCTGTGCTTCGTAGGGGATTTCACCGAAGGTGTTCCAGTGCATTGCACGACGGAAGTCTTGCCAGTTAGCAATGAAGAAACCGAGAGTGTTGCATCCCGTGGTGGCTTCGAGCCACTTGAGGAGTTCATTGGTGCAACCAGAACGGCTAGAGAGGTCGAAGTCCTTGCGACGATGGGAGAGGATAAGGCTCTCACCATAGTTGCCGTTTCGGCGATGGAACCGACTGCTGGCTTCACCGTCAGTAAGGAAGACAGTGTTGCAGATTTGGACATTGTTACGGCTCTTGAAACCGTTGACGATATCCTTAGCAGCCAGGATGGCTTCGTTCAGAGGCGTGCAGCCAAGGTTGATTGCACGGGGAACGAGTTGTCCACCAGTGTTCCTGTCCTGAATCATGTCGTACATTGCGTACTGGTCGATACCGAACATATCTTCGGAATCTGCACGACCCATGTTCGACGCCATGAGAATCATCATCTGCTGAACGGCAGCACGGAACTGGCGATTGTTCATGTTGCTGTTGAAGAAGTTGAGAAGACGGAACTTGTCAATATGAAGTTCATCATCTTCGGCGTTCATAGGAAGATTTTCGTATGCTTCCTGCTTCGCATTTTCTGCATCGTCCAGACCGTAGCGGTAGTCGTTACCGATGACACTGGTGAATGCGTACACTTCGAAAGGCACATTAGCCTTCTTGCAGAAGTAGACGAGATTGAGAAGTTGACTGATGGTGCCAGCGAGGTTGTCGCACATGCTACCAGACCAGTCGATGAACATGACCAGGCCGTGGTTCTTGCCATCCCGCATAGTTTCGGCGGAAAGGAAGATATCATCGGAAGTCTTGTAAGCATGAAGGCGATTCATGTCAAGGCGACCAGTCTTGGAAGACATGGTACGGCGTGCCATGTCAGCAGCCTTCTTCATTTCGAACTGCTTCGCCATGTTGTTGATGACGGGCATGTTGATGCGTTCCCACATCTTACGAAGACGGTCAGCACCATCCATGTTTGCCTTGGAACTGTTCCAGTATTCAGCGATACGCTCAGGCGTAACGATGATGTTCTCAAGGTTCATGTTGGGAGCATCGACATACTGACGAGCCTGTGCTTCGGTGTTCGCTTGCTTGGCAAGATTTTCAGCCAGGTTGGATTCGGTACGGCTGTCGAGTTCGTTACCCCAACCACCTTCATTGACCAGACCTTCGCCGGGTTCGCCCTGCTCATTACTAGCAGTGGATTCGCCAGTAGTGGATTCAGCAGATTCACCGTCATCGGTGTCATCTTCCATGCTCATGCCGGAATCTTCACCGTTGTCGCCAGCACCGTCAGGCGTGGTGTCCTCGTCGCCATCAGCGTCTGAGTCACCATCGAATTCCTGGCTGCTGCCACCGGCTTCGTCGCCGTCTTCGTTGCTGTCGTTGTCATCGGCGCCGGCGCCGTTGTTGTCATCTTCGAAACCATCGTCACCAGACATCCCAGTGTCACCACCCTCTTCACCTTCGCCTTGGGGCTCAGGCTGCTCAGGCTGGTCGTTCTGTTCCTGCTCGGGACGATTGTCCTTGTAGAAAGAAAGAACCTCAACAGCAACATCGACAACATCTTCCCATGTACGAATCGCGTCGATTTTCTGAACGAAAACCTTTTCGATAGCGTTGAACGGGATGGTGATGTCAATGGTGCCCAACTTGTAGTGAAGGTTGAGGCGGTCGAGGATGGTCAAATCTTCGACATCAGCATTGGCGATACCGAAGAAGTCACGGCCGTGGAGCCATGAGTAACCACGAACAAAGTCACGACGAAGGCCAGGGTACTTGTCCTTCATCATGCGTTCGATGCGGGCGTCTTCGATGATGTTCAGTGCGGTCTTCGCAAGACCTTGATTGGCACCAGTCTCACGATTGATACGAGCGAGTGCAGCCATGAGGGCCTCTTCGCCAGCAGGCGTGAACAGTGCGTGGCCAACTTCGTGACCCACAAGCATGTCGTACACTTCCTGCGTCATGTCTTCCCAAATCGGAAGAATGAGCGTACGGCTGAGCGTATCAAACGCGGCCGTCGGCACGGGTTGGTGTTGAATGGAGATATTCTCGCTGGCAAGCAGCCGAGCGAGAGAATCGATGGAATTTCGGGAATTTCGGGTAGCAGTTTTCATGTCTGTATTTTCCCATAATGGGGGACGATTGCAAGAAAAATACCCGAAATCGGTCATTTTTTTTCCATTTTTGCGTAAATCCTTGGTATTAAAGGACTTATGACTCGCAGGCGGACGGTTCGACCCTAACAAAACCCTAACATGCAAAAATATTGACAAAATTGACATTTTTTGCTTGTCAAGGGGTTGACACGGAAAATCTTGGATTTTTTGCAATTTTCTCAATTTTCTCGGATTTTCGGGATTTTCCTTGATTTTTGTAAATTTTCACTTTTTTCGGGATTTTCCTTGATTTTTGCCATTTTTCTGCTATATCAAGGTTTGTTAGGGTTTTGTTAGGTGTGACCCGACCGCCGCGGAGCCGTAAACCCCTGTGGCATAAGGACTTACGACTTTTTGACCTTTTGTCAAAGTTTTTTCACAAAATGGGGGGATTTTCCTTGTAATCTGCCTCATTCTGCTAAAATAGGGGAGTCTCCGACAGGGAGCGAATTTTCACGAAACCACCGATTTTAGAGGAAATCACTCAATATGACGAAACTTACCAAGAAACGACAAGCCTTCATCGACGCCGCTTCGGCCGCAGGTTACACCTCGCCGCTGAATCGCGCCGATGTTGTCGCTATTGTCGATGAATTTGGTGATTCGCACGGCTTCTCCTGGCCGTCGTGGATTACTGCTGATATGAACCGCCGCCTTGACCGTGGCGTGTTCGATGTTCCCGAACTCAATGGCCAGGATGCTCCTGTGGCTGCTAAGCCTGCGGCCGCTCCTGCTCCTGCCCCTGCCCCTGCGGCACCTGCTCCTGTCCTCAAGACGGTCGAGACTGCTCCGCAAACTCAATTCAATCTGACGGCCGGGTCTTATGTGCCTGACCGTCTTGGCACCTATGTTCCTTGGGGTCACTTCAAGGATGTGGAAGCCATCATCAAGTCGGGGATTTTCGCTCCGACCTTCATCACCGGCCTGCCTGGCAATGGTAAGACTACCATGGCCGAGCAGATTTGCGCCCGTCACAAGCGGGAGTTTTTCCGTGTGAACATTACCGCTATGACTGATGAGGAAGACCTCATCGGTGGTTTCCGTTTGGTGGACGGTGAAACCGTTTGGCAGGATGGCCCTGTCGTTCACGCTATGAAGCGTGGCGGCATCCTCCTGTTGGACGAAGTTGACCAAGGCACTCCGAAGATGATGTGCCTTCAGCCTGTCCTCGAAGGTAAGCCAATCTTCATTAAGAAGATTAACCAGTGGGTCGAGCCTGCCAAGGGCTTCACCGTGGTTTGCACTGCAAACACCAAGGGCCAGGGAGATGCGGATGGCCGCTTCGCCGGCGCTCAGGTTCTCAACGGTGCATTCCTTGACCGTATGGCCTTCACCTTTGAGCAGGGTTACCCTGCTGTGGCCACTGAGAAGAAAATCGTCAAGAAGAACATGGACGCCCACGGGTGCCGTGATGACGAATTCGCTGACATGCTCGTCCGTTGGGCGGACATCATTCGCCAGTCCTTCTATGAAGGTTCTGTGGATGAGGTTGTGACTACTCGTCGCCTCATCGATGCGGTTTCCGCATTCCATATCTTCGGCGACCGGCTCAAGGCCGTCGAACTGGTCATCGCTCGTTTCGACGAGGATACCAAGGATGCTTTCCGCAGCCTGTACACTAAGGTTGACGGTGATGCCGTCACCGACAACGCCGAAGCCACTGGTACGGAGGTTCTTGGTACTGATACCAAGTGTCCATTCTGATGTACGACGATTTCGACACCCAAATTCAATGTGAGGAAATCTACGATTTCCAACCCACCGCCGCCGATTACGAGGAATACGATGAACAAAACTCAAATTAAGAAATTCCGTGAAACCTACTCCACCTACCATGGCCCCATTGGGGTCGGTGGCCTGGAACTCGCTACCACCTTCGATGAGAAGGATGATGTGAAACGGCTTGGCGCCAAGTGGAATCCCGCACCCAATGGTGCTAGGGGTGGTCACTGGTCTATGCCAGCGAATCGTGTCAATAATGACTGCCCTATCGAAGACCCCGAATTTTGGGGTGATGGTGGTTCGGGAACTATTTTGGATTGGTTGAACAATCACAAGATGGTCGTCGGGCCCGAGGGTAGTATCAATGCGCCTGACTGCCAGCACTACATTGGCAACGATTCTACTGAGCATGTCCTTCGCCGGCCAGGTACAGATGACACCCTGAAATTCCAGATTTGGGAACACTTCATCGGCGTTACCGTTGGTGGCGTCGAAACTCCCATTTACATGAGTCTCAAGAAAGGCCGCGAAATGTGGGATGCTTCGTGTACGGACGGCATGAGGCCCGTGATTGTGGCTGGTCAGCCAACTTCGTAAATCTTTCTTTTTTTCTCTTGCACTCTTTCGCCACCGAGGTATAATTCACACATGGTAACACCTTACCGACAAATCCACGAACTCAACAACGGGGCAACCATGCCACTCACAATCGACATTTCAGAGGAACTTGCACAGGAAGACCTTTCTGACTGGATTCACCCAGATGGGGGACTTACTGGTGCCGCACAAGACCACCTGGCTGAAGAAGACCGTAACGGAGGATTCGTTTGATGGAATTCGTCACACCCACGACTACGCAACTTTCGGATACTCTGGCCGCAATCCAGGCCTTGGTAGACATTCACAACAATCTGGCAGAGACTCTTGGGGAAGAACTTACTGAGAAAACCCTTGAGCAAATCGCCCATGGCGTCATCGCCGTACAAGAAATTAATCCAGAATATTTTACTGACGAGGAATTCAACTGGATTAACGAACTCGCTACTCAACTCGTCGGACTTTCAGATTCACAAGGAGAAAACGAATGAATCACAACATGCACATCAACCCCATCACCTTTGGTTCTTACGCAGACCTCAAGCCCCGCCAGCAGATTTTTGTAGATGCTTTGCTGGACGATGGATGCAGTGGATACACAGTGACCCGTAAGCAGGTGGTTGCCACCGCAGAACGATGTGGTTACCCTGGCTCCTTCCCGTGGCCGTCATGGCTTACTGCTGACATGAACCGCCGTATTGACCGTGGTGTGTTCTCACTGCCTGAACTTGGTGACCGCGTTGATTTTCGCCAGTCCAACAATGACCTCCCCGAGACTATGGAGTACATTGGACATGGACTGATGGCACCTGATATGACTTTCAGTGCCACTTGTTACAACGAAGGCCTTGTAGCCGCTCAAGCGGCCGCTAATACTGCTACCATTACAGCAGTGCAGCCTGGTCAGGGTGTTGATGGTGATGAACTCGCCGATACGGTTGACCCGTCAATCGCACCAGCCGAAACTGAAACCACGGAGGTGTACGCATCGGCCTGAGAAACGCAAAAAACAGTGCCACGAAATTCCCCTTCGGGGGTCTTTCGGGGCCAATACAGCCGGGAGATTTTTCCCGCCAAAAGTCGATTACAAAAAGGAGTGCAAATGCCACGAGGTGAAACGACAAGACAAAAGATTGAAAAGGTTAACGCTACCATTTCAAGCCTGATGCGTGAGATGAGCAATACGAAGGATACCGACCAGTTTATTGACTGGGGTGACCTCATCAATCGCCTGAAGATGTATCGGTCAGACTTGGAGGATGACCTAGCCGCAGAGGGTGGTTACACAATCGAGCCGTTGCCAGAGGCATTCGCACAACCCGACACGGATTCCGAGCCTACTCTTGCGGATACTTCCCCACCGCCTAATTGGGACTCCGAGAAAGAACAGCACTACTTGGAGAATCCTGATGTGTGGGCCCGAGAGGAAGGCTTTGATGTGGAAGACATCGAGCATACACAGTTGCCGTTCGAAGATGACGATGATGACTTCATCCCAGAACCAACGGATGACGAACTTGAATACGACGAAGACGAAGACGATGTTGTCTGAAAAGGAAAAAGATTTTTTGTTTAGGGGTGCCCTATTTGTGTGCGGTTTGTTCCTTACATTCTACGGCATTACCACACTACTTGAACTACTTGGATAGGAGATACACATGTCCACTCATGCCCTCATTATCATTTCGAACGACGATGCTGATACACTTCGTCTTACTAACTCTTACGATTATGCCTCGATTTACATTCACTTCGATGGCTATCCCCAAGGCGTAGGTACGGAACTTGCGGAACATCTTGCAGGTTATCGCATCACTGCCGGTATTTCGGGAGGTGTTCGTACCGAGAAGACTGCGAACGGTATGGAATGCCTTGCAGCCCAAGTGGTAGGCAACTTGAAGGAATTTGTGGGGAATGTATACCTTACACTTAACAACGATTCGTTTGACGATGCATGTGTTGACTACCTTTACTTCATTTCCCCTGCCCCCGAAACACCCGACGAGTACGGAGGAAGTAGGGTTAACATCCGTGTAGAGGCAAAAACACTGGGTGAGGTACTCTTCGATGGCCCCGTCGATGACTTCCACCGAACGATTACAGGGCCCCTTGGGGTAGCGGCCTTGTGGGAGCGTATCTGAGAGGCCCGTAGAACAACAGAGGCCACCCGTCAAAAAAAAATTTGCCGCAAAAAATTGCGGAAAAAAAGTCGAAGGAAAAAAAATGAGTTTAAAGTCTGATTACTATGACCACGAACTGAATCGTGTAGAAACCATGAGCGAAGACCAACTGTATACCCGATACGGAAAGATGTCGGATATGAGAAAGATTGAGGCTTTTCATAAAGTTCTGATGGATAGTAATTTGTATCCGAGTCTACAGATGACTATCGAGGGCGACCATCCTCACTTGGTGGTTCGTCGTGGTGTTCCGCAGGAGTGGGTTCTTTTCCGTGAGGTTCCAGAACATGGGCACAACCATGAATATGTTACTTTCGTTTTACCCGAGGGCGTTGAGAATTATCTTCTTGTAAGTGGCCCGTCACCAATGAGAGTACCCAAAGAAACCGTGCAGTATGCCATCGAAGATGCCCGTGTAATGTGGGATAAATTGATTAAAGAAGGCTGGAGACTTGAGGAGGCAAATTGCCTTCCAGAATAAAGATTTTGAAAATGAGAACTTTGCACTTGCAATGCCTATTTTCCGAGGTACAATAATGACTGATATGAACCAAGCCGAAATTGAAACCACTGTATTCGAATACCTTGATGAACTGCGTGAATCTGGCATTATCAACATGTTTGGTGCAAGCCCGTATTTGCAGGAGAGGTTCGGATTTAGCCGCTACGATGCAAACCGTTTTCTCACAAAGTGGATGGAGACATTCAATGAACGCCACAGTGATTAACAACAAAGACCTTGATGTGTGGACTCTGGAGAAGGAGAGTGGTGGTACGATTACATACGCCACCTTCCGTTGGGATAAGGACGCAAAGACCGCTTCCAGTGAGTTCACCATTCAGTTCTCTAGGAATACCGAAGGTTGGTTACCGAGTAAGAAAATGCCGGTTTCTGTGAAGACTGCACGGGAGGAGTGGAATACATTGGTTGAGGCAGGATGGACTCGAAGTGATTGACAAACTCGTACACATTCTACCAATCGTTTCGGCGTTGCTATACTTCGTCGTTGGGATTGGGTATGGAATCAAGAAAGAGTGGGCATGGTGTCTCGTATGGATATCGTATGCACTCGCAAATGTTGGGCTTGTATGGGCCGCATGGGAGAAATTTCCAAAGTGAAGAAAGTTAAACACACCACTCCGTACCGTGACCATCGAATCGTTGCCCTGAAAGCCATCGATTGGTGTCTAGAGCATTTTGGAATTTATGCCAGCATCAAATTGAAGATTGGCGAATATGACGATTTCAAGTGTTGGGGTCAATGCTATGAAGGTGACAAAGAAAACCACTACATTGTAGAGGTAGCAAAGAACCAAACAATGCGAGACTTCGTTGCCACTGTCGTGCATGAGATTGTGCATGTGAAGCAGTGGGAGACTGGTAAATGGACTGGTGACGGTGAGGCGGAGGCTGAGAGACTACAGTACAAACTCACCGACAAACTATGGAAGGCAGGTGTTCTCTAGTGGGCATGATGAAAGACTATTTGTTGTTTTTGGAAGAGAAGGGAATTGCTGAATGGAACGACTACTTTGATGACTGGCAATTCCACACAGAAAACATCTATGCTCCTGAATTGATTCAAGAATACAAAGACAGAGGCAACAATGAACCCAGACTTTCCCTACAAGAAGACCGTTGATTACACCATCTACACGATGAAGCACCCCGATGGGCGTACTGCAACATTTAAGGTTTTCTCTGATTGTGTGTTACTTTCAGAAGGGTCACGGGCCCGTCATTCATTTGAAGATGCCCGAAAGATTTGGTACAACCTTGTAGGCCAAGGTTACCTTCCTGTGAACAAGTCTGTCGTGCATGATATGGAAAAGTTCCATACGGCCTATAAGGATTATGAGTACGACTATGAAATTGTGAACAAAAAACATCAGAAAAACCTTGCATCAAAGATGTATGAGGATATAATGATGAAGTACGAAAGCGAGTACGAGAACAAGAACAAGTATTCCAACTACGCACTAGAAGCGTGAGGAAAACAACCATGAAGAACAAGAATCGAAATCGTAATCTTATCGTAACAACCCTTATTGCCTGTGGAGCATTATTCGCAGGATGTGGCTCACAAGCCATGGACGGACTGGCAATCGGAGGGGCAGCCGGTGGTGGTATTGGATACATCATTGGAAACGAACTGGACAAAATTGACATTTGGGATGCATTGAACCGATGACAGAAAAAACGATTCAACTAGAGTACGATGGCTCTCGCAACAAGAAGCGAGTAGATGTTGTCAAGAAACAGGGCAGCCGTCAGGTTCGCACAACGGAAATGGTGGATGTGAAAGACCCACGATGTTGGGAAGTTATCACGGTAGAGAATTCCATTCTCTATATGCCAGGCCAGCGTTTGAATCGTAAGCAGGTCGAAAGTCTCATGCGAGGCAATTCATTCACTGTACAAGTTGGGCAACCAGGCCAGTACAAGACTCATCACAGCAGGTATTGAAAGGAGCCCGATATGGCATTTGCGTATTTTCATCCAGACTTCTCTCTAGAATCCGATTGGGAGGACAACGATTGTCCCCGTGCGTGGGTAGCAGGGAGTGATGCGGTCGGTGTGAGCGTCCCTGTAGACGAGTACGACTATTCAGAGGTGAACGAACTCATCACCATGTTGGAGAGAGCATTGGATTATGCGAAGTGGGCCCCTAGAGTTTTGCCAGAGGATGACGCACAAGGCGTTTTTGGATTTATGGCAGAAACAGAATGTGAAGAAAATTATGATTAATGTCTTGCATGTTGCACAGGGTAGTGTATAATTGTAGACATACAAGTGCGGGAGAAATCGCACGGACAGGAAGGAAACTACTAAAGGAGATAACAATGTTAGAATATAAACCCCAAGTTAAAGATTATATTATTGTAAGCAAAAGCATCTCCGTGAAAGCCGGAGACTCAGTGAGCAGTTTTTCGGTGTCTAGTTCCTGAGCATCCAAGCCGCAGCCGAACTTGATTCGGCTCTCCCGCCTCCGTAACTCAGTTGGTAGAGTAGCGGACTTTTAATCCGCGAGTCGCTGGTTCGAGCCCAGCCGGGGGCATTCAAAATTCAATCTTTGGTTCGTGACCATCAAAGAAAGAATTGAACACAGTTTCGGTCACATCTTTTTGGAGTAATTTACTATGAGCAACAACATGTCTAAGAAGCGTCAAGTCATTGACTATCTTGCAAGCGGTAAGGGCCTTACGGCAGCCGAAGCAAAGAGCCGTTTTGGTGTCAGCAACTTCCGTGCTTGCATGAGTGACATCAAGGAGCAGGTTGAGCAGTACGATAACTGGTCAATCCAGACCGAAACCACAAGCAATGGTTCCACCCGATATCTCATGTATCGTGTCGCCCTTGTTTGCCCGACTACGGAAGTTGATTGATAGAGTTCCGTTTTTGTGATGAGGTTGGGAGCATGGCAGTGGATGCGTAAGACCATGCTCCCAACCACCCACACGGGGAAAAGAAAATTTACCATTTTGTATTGACTTAGTATAAATAGACAGTATAATTTGGTTTGACAAGTGAATAAAGAACTACATGTGTCGGGACTAATTACCCCGGCACAGGACGGTGACAGAAATATCATTCGTTATTGGTGATAATGTATGCGGTTCCCTGTGGTGGGGTGTGAATGCTCAAATGAGTGTAGCAGAATCTAACCGATTCAGTCGTAGTGTGAGTAGGGAATTATCCGACTAGATAACCCCGAAAGTTGCAGGTAAATGTCGAATCCTGCCCGTCCACGAACAATTCGTTCCTTCCAGTACAAGGCCTTTGGTGACACCTTCGGGTGTAAAGATGATGTAAGATTCATTAGGACTTGAGTGAGTGGCCCTCACTGGGAACGACAACTATCTGGAGGTGCTGTAGTAGCCTGACATTTCTAACTGTGAGTGGTGGTGAAGAAATGAACAATGGCTCCAGACCTCCTTCAACGGGGGGTAACGATGAGTACTTGAGGAAAATCGTTACCCCCCATCCCCTCTACTTTTTGGATTTAACACACACAACACAAGGAGAAACACATGAGTAAGAATCCATATGAACTTCGTTACGACATCTATCAACAAGCCCAACAGAGAGTGATGGACAAGTATTATCAAGACCACGAAATCTGGGCAAACTTTGAAGAATGGAAGAGAGACAAAGAAGCAGAGGGTGAAGTTATCAAAGCCAGACCGGCTGTTCCTGACCGACCCTTCTTTCCAACCCACGAAGAAATCTTGTGCGAAGCAAACAAAATTTATGACTTTGTTCAAAAGTGCAACTAAATAGAATTGGTATCGTTGATATCTGAGTAAACATTATCGAACACGGGAGTTCGAATCTCCCCGCCTCCACCAGAGGCACCCTTGCTTTCCCGAAACTTCACAGCAAAATTTAAGAAACGAAACGCAACGGTAAGGGTGTCTCTGATGGGGGCGAAATGGATTCGATTCGGTGGTCAGTAACAAGGAAGTAGATGCCCGAGGAGACAACCTACTCGACAACACGGTTGTGAAAATTTAACTGACAACAGTTACAAACTTGCGGCCTGAAGTTACAGGCAGAGTTGAATCGACTTGGTAACCTAATGATTCCGTGTGACCCCGTGCGTTAACGGGGTTTTCTTGTATAAATAAAGGTATGCATGAGATGGAAAAGCAAATGCTGTTCGAAAACTTGAAAGAGTACATGCTCCGTACATCAGTCATTTTCACCTTAAGAGAAGAAGGAGAGATTGACAAAGAAGAAGCCTATGGTAAACTATATAAGGTATGGGATGAGTACTTTGATTCAGCAAAAAAGATTTTTGGCGAAAAGGATAACTAAATGATTGAAAGATTTTCAGATTTCAACGACGGAGTTGAAGAGACACCACTTGTAGAAAGCAGTCTCTCCAGAATCCTTCAACACATCGAAGGTAAGAAGTCTTTCGGCGTTGTCTCGGCTTTCCGTGATATGAACAGCAGGAAAGAAAACATGGACAAACATGTTGAACTCAAGAAGGCTGTTCGTGATGCCGGTTATGGCTTCATCGAAATGCGTGGTGGTTACAAAGAAGAAACAGGTTTCGTTACTGAACTTAGTTTGTTTATTCCAAACATCACAAGAAAAGATGTCATCGAGATGGGCAAAGCATACGACCAGCACAGTGTTATATACAAAGACAGCAAAGAGTTTGCTCTTGTTGGTACAAACAAAAACGCCGGAATCGGAAAGACTCTTGAGCGTTTTGTTGCCACTGGTGGTAAAGATAGCATGACTCTTGCCAAAGATGCAATCAAAGACTTCTTCTCTTCACTGACGAAGGGAAGTCAGAGAGGTAAGAAGTTCCTATTCAAAATGCAGGAGCGTGAGGCTATGTCGTTCAACAGAGCCGCATACATTCGTGAAGAACCTAAGTGGATTACTATTATCGAGGAGATTTGAAATGGCTGGATACCATCATACACAATTAATTTTAGACGGAGTGCCTGTTGATTTAGTGTTAACAGAATCAGAGGTAAAGAAATCGGCTGCCAGGGCATTAAAGAACCCTGACATGATTCCCGCAAACACGGGTTCATGTTGGCCTGTTGATACACCCAAGAAGAAGTGTGGTCTACTAAAGTGGATTATGGGCAGGTGTTGCGATTGCACAACTTGCGACTGTGAAAATAATGGTTGATGGTCAAGCAGGTAAAGGAAGCCGTTACCGACCCGTTGACCAAAAGAAATATGACGAGGGTTGGGAAGCCGCTTTCGGTAAGAAAACAAAAAAGAAGAAGAACCCAAACAAGGGACTTATGCAACCCGGCGGTGTAATTGATTACACTGACATTCCCCCTAAAGAAAAGGAAAGTAAATAATGAGTAATGTGAAAGTTTTGAAGATGCTTACAGGTGAAGATTTGCTGTCGGAGGTAAAGGACTCTGATGATGGTAACTTGATTCTCAAGAACCCATGCATGATGGTTCCCGGCCAAGATGGTGGTATTGGTATTGCACCTTGGGCATTTATGGCTAAAGATGCAGGCACTGGTATTGAGATTTCCAAAAAAATGGTGGTGTTTATTAGTGAACCTCATCCAGAATTTGCAGAACAATATAACAAAGTATTCTCACCAGTCGTGGCACCTTCTAGTACGATTGTCACCCCAGGCGATTTGAAGATAACAACTTGATTCTTCACGCCCGTGGCTGAGTTGGTATAGGCGCCTGATTTATATTCAGGTCAAAGCACTCGACAGATAATCGAGGTTACGCAGGTTCGAGTCCTGCCGGGCGTATTACTATATATTTGTATGAAGAAATTTAATGAATACATCTCGGAAGACATCGATAGTCTTATTCAGGCCGCACCTAGTGTTTCTGACTTGAACAAGATTGATGCTGTCACTGATATATTTTCAGTCACAGTTGAGGATATTGATATACCTGAACCTTTCAAGAATTCAAGCGGAGATACACGCAGAGAAATTCTAGAGTTGAAAGAAATCAGAGAAAACGGTGACATTGAAATATTCAAGAAATATGATAAATCATTCACGGATAATTTCTATGAATTTTCTGAGGGTAAACTATCACTAGAAAGATTAGAGTACTTGTCAAGTCAAGTTGCGAGTGTGGTTCATTACTTTAAGTTTAAGTATAACAGACCTCGACCACACATTCTTGCCAACTATCACGATATTCATTTTCCCGAACCAGTGACCATCACAGGCAAAACACCCGCATATCCTTCGGGACACTCTGCACAGGCAAGATTCGTTGGACTCTTTGCATCCAGAGAAGACCCGAGCAGAGCAGATGCATACATGGAACTTGCTGAAGAAGTAGGCTACTCCAGATTGATTGGTGGGGTTCATTATCCCTCAGACCATAGCAGTGGTAAACTTCTTGCTGATGTGTTATTCGATTCTTTCAAGGAATGATTTGATACATATATCAGCATGAAATCATTTAAGCAATACATCTCGGAATGGTTGGCTAAATTCTCTCTGATGGAAGGTTCTTCCTACCACAAAGGATGGGTTAACAAAAGCAAAATCATCAAACATAATAAAGGTATTCAACCATATCATGTTCAGATGTTAGTCAAAGACCCAAAGAAACTTGGGTTGTCTGAGAAAGATATAATTAATCATCTCACAGACAGATATGATAAGATGGATGCACCAGAACCAAAACAATCTGCAATCAGAACATACAGAGATATCGAACAAGGTCATATGGATGTTGACCATGAAGTAGAATTCCTTGCAATGGAAAAGGGATGGTGTAGATTTATGGCAGATGAGTGTTACCCAATGTTGGGTGGTTCAGATTGGAAGCATCTTCATGCGGCCGCAAAGAAACTCAGTGATGCATATCCAGAGATATTCTTCTTTAATGGATGTTCACAAAGAGAAATGTCGGGTGAACTTCATCTGTTTACAGACAAGGGTGCGTCCTCTAGAAACTGGGCCTTTACTGTGGAAACATTCACAGCATGGGTGGAAGGAAAGAATCCCGACTTCCGTAGAGTTAAAGTGCCTAAGAGAACCGAAATTGGTTCAACCATGGCAATGTTCAGGGGAGAAGAAGCAGAAGTCGAAGAGGATTTATTGAATGAGAAACCACCAGTAACCGCAGATGCAATGAAACGGTATAAAGCAGGTAAAGCAGGTTTTGGTGATATCACACATCTAAAAGCAAAAGGTCTAATCAAGCGTTCAGATGGCAGTAAACGAAAATCTGATAAATACAAGTAGAGAGGATATCTAATGAAATCGTTTAAGCAATTTATCGAAACATTCTCAGATTCTGGTATTGGTCGCTGGATGAAACAATCCGCAGGTGGTGAACCAGGCTGGGACAGATATAACACATCAGGTGAACGAGTTGGAAAATGCGGTGACTCTAAAGATGGTGAAGCATATGCCGCTTGTTTATCACCAGAGAAGGCAAAGAAACTTGGTAAGGCCGGTGTCGCAGATTTTGTTAAACGAAAGAGAGCCGCTCAAAAGAAATCTGGTGATGCAAAGAAGGGGGGAGAATCCAAGAAAGGACAGAAACCAACCTTTGTTAAGACAGGCATCAAGGAGGGTGGAGAAAATGAACCCACCAATCCCTCTCTCTGGAAGAAAGCAATTGCAAAAGCAAAACAAAAGTTCGATGTATATCCTTCTGCTTATGCAAATGCCTGGGCATCCAAATGGTATAAAGAGCAAGGTGGTGGTTGGAGAAAGAAGAAAGTTGAAGAGGATTGTGGTTGCAACCATATTATCGAAGATGCCGAATATCAAGGCAAAAAGGTTAAACTCAACGACCCATTCAGAACCCCAGGCGGCCCTAAGAAATTTGCGGTCTATGTCAAGAACGAAAATGGCAAAGTGGTGATTGTTCGATTCGGTGACCCGAACATGGAAATCAAAAGAGACTCTGAAGAGAGAAGAAGAAACTTCCGTGCAAGGCATAATTGCCAAGACCCTGGCCCCAAAACAAAAGCCAGATACTGGAGTTGCTATCAGTGGCGAGATAGTGCAAAAGTAGACAGTTAAATCACAAAAAGAAATTGACTTTGACTTCGGATGTGTTACAATATACAGGTAACACCGAAGGATGTTGTTTGATATGACCCTCAAAATTCTAGTCGAAGAAGAGTACGGATACAAATATTGGCTGTGGACTGTGAACAAGCCATTTGAATCCGTTTACTCCAGAATGAAAAACAGCATAAACGAAAACTTCTACTCTGGTAATCCTGGCCTTCCAGCCCAATTTAACTTTGGTCAGTGGAAACAGATTGACTGGGAGGAGTATCGACGCTATACTATTGGAGACAGGAGAGAGGAAGCAGGTGCGTATGCACATCTTCATATGGAAGATGACAGTTGGATTGAAGAAGCAAACAATGTAGAATGGCGACCAGCCGGGAGATTTGATAATGGCAAAGAGAGTGATTGACCGTCTTGACCTTGAAGCAGAACGAGAGGGTAATGCAATCAAGGGACATACCGTGATTCGTCGAGGATGGGGTAAGGGTATTACCAAGCAACGCAATATGCACAAGCGTGGTGGTGAAATTCAAACCAATCGTGTTGTCAGGCGTATGGGAGTTTTCAAGTGAAAGAGTTTGACTACACTCTGAACTATGATACAATTGACTTTCGTGAAAGTCCTGAACTTTATCGTATAGGAAGAGGTGAACAAGGTGTCCTTCTCGTTGAACCATATAAGTCAGATATTTGTCGTCACTGGAGGTTTAAGACCCCCGACATGGCCACTACTTCTTCTACTCGCATCTACGATATGTTTATGGAATATCTGGATGAGGGCGACTTCGTAGGTGCTGACATGGCACGGAAGTTTCTCATGATGGGATGGACAAGAGCAAGACGCTATGCAAACCATCGTGATGGGAAGAAGTATGATGAGAACAGAAATGTGAAACCACAAGAGAAAGACCACTTCACTTGTGACAAAGCAGTGTCGGCTAGAATCTTCAAAGAAGTTTACGACAAAGCAAGAACAAATCCAGTATATAAGAAAATGTATAAAGAATGGAGACAACAAGAAAATGCACTGTCTTGAATGTGGAAACAAAATCTCTACCGCTCGGATGGAGGCGATGCCGGATACAGACTATTGTGTCAACTGTGCAGATAAACACACCGAACCAATAGTTGGTAGAATGATTTATAGTCATAAGACTGCGGGTGAAATTGTCTTTGCAAGAGGCAAAGAGAATGTTCGAAGACTGAACAGAGAGTATGCAAGGGCCCGATGAATGACCCAGGCGCCTGTAACTCAATTGGATAGAGTAGCGGCCTTCTAAGCCGCAA
>CEVB01007400.1_pt1 | contig 23169 bp, 36 predicted proteins | sample 531381 | NCBI WGS metagenome assembly CEVB01 (sample SAMEA2622763, study PRJEB7988) | marine metagenome | biome: marine biome (ENVO:00000447); feature: surface water layer (ENVO:00002042); material: "saline water (ENVO:00002010), including plankton (ENVO:xxxxxxxx)" | depth 5 m | reverse complement strand
CGCCTTCTTTTATTTTATTCCATAATTCGTCATTCTCGATTTTCATTTTGACCATCCACGTTCCTTTTGGTAAATCGAATCCGTATAATTTAGACTTATCCATTTTAGGATTTTCTATAATCCAAGATTCCGTTGTGAGAACTCCGGCTACTCTGTCTTGATGTTCGTAAGTCGCTTTATGATGATTATTATGTTTTAAATATAATTCTGACGCTTTTCTAACTGTCTCCGGACTAAAGTAAACATAGTATTCTTGGTCTAAATTAGCGTCGTATCTAAATATTTGTTTGTTCGGTATAAGTGCCGGACTTACAAGCATACGTTTTTCCTTATCTAATTTTGCGAAAGTTAGTTTCTGTTTTTCTTTTCCAAAAAATACAAAGTCTTGTTCAATAGCCGGTGCCGATACTAAACTTATAGCGTCAATTGCTAATGATTCAGATTCGTCCTCGATTACTAATTCTACTATTTTTGTGTTTTTCATATTATCGACCTATTGCGTCATCTAAATCACTTCCTGTATTTTCTAAGTCTTGTGTCATATCATTTAACGCAATACTTTCTTCCTCTAATTCAACAAATCCTGGCAAGTCTTCTACATTAATACCTAAAGTTTCTGTTAATTTTTCTGCTTCAGTTATGAGTTTATTTGCTTCTCCTACTAAATCCATATTGTCCATTATCCTTTCGTCTATGTCTTCTGCTACTCCTCTTGCTTCGTCTCTTGCTATTGCTATTTCGTCAATTTGGGTCAAGCCTTCGTCAAGCATATCTTTAGAATCGTTCCAAGATTTTTTTAAAGTATCTTTTAATGCGCTAATATCCTTTGCAAGACTTAACTCGACTTTGACTTTTGCGGTTAATTTAGTCTCTATATTTTTATTGTATTCTGCTTCTGCTTTTTTAAACTCTTCGAAAGTCGCATAAGCTAATGGGGTTGGTTTTTCGTTCATTATTTCTCGGTTTTATTTTCGTTAATACACTCTTCTTGCGTTTCGTATTCACATTCTTTTTCTAAGTTACATTTTGGACACGTCATATTATATAATATTTATTTAGTTAATTTATTTGATTTTATAAAGTCGATTCTTTTCTAATTCCTTCTAACTGATTCTGTGAATCTGTCATCTCGTCTGTTACTACAAACGCTTTAACCGGCTCAGGCTTAATTGCTCCACCTAATTCGAATTTACCGGACATCATACTTGGAGCGGGTGCTTGTGGTTGTGCGGTAGCCGGTGCACCACCTCCGCTTCCTCCTCCGGATTCGCCACCACCTCCTCCGGCACCTCCTCCTACATCTTGTTTTAATATTTTACGAACATTAGCTAATCCAGCTACTACAGCTGCGGCGGCAGCTGCTATACCTAAAGCGGGACCAACTATCGGTATCGGTGCTAAAGCAGAAAAGGCTGCCGTTGCAGACTTAAAAGTTTCTATTGTAGCCATAGCTACTTGTAATTTTTTCTGTGCCTTCGCGTTTTTTATTCTGTCTTTTTCGGCTTTTTTATCTATTTTTTTCTGTTCTCGTTCCTTCGCTTTTTCTAATTCGACTGTACTTTTTCCGGCTTGCTTAGCTGCTTCGATTTGTTTATCATATCTATTATTTACAGACTCCGTTTCTTTTTCGTAATTTTCTTCTATTGCTTCGGCTTGAAAGTCTAAAGACGCTTGTAAATTTTCGGCTATTGCGTTAAGCATATCGAAAGCAATCTGCCTTTTAGCGTCTGCTATTTCCTTTGCTTTTGCTAATTCCTCTTCGTCGTATGCGTCATTTATTTCTTTTTCCTTAACTAAAAATTCCTCTTCTATTGCTAATGTATCGACTCCAGCTTTTCTTGCTAATTCTAATTTTGCGTCATAAGTTTGTCTTAATTCAGCAAGTTCTAATTCTCTATTTGTTTTACCGACTAAAGCTAATTCGTTTTCTGCTTCTTGTAATTCTTTTGCTAAAGATACTGCGTTCGTTTTTTGCTCGGATAATTGACCAGTTATGGTTTCTTCTAATTCGAGCATAGAAACTTTTGCTTCTTGTAATGCTATATAATTCTCTTCACTCGCGTTTATATCATACTGCGCTTGTGCGTAATCTATTTGTTTTTGTATAGCGTCTCTTTGTAACTCTTGTTGTTGTGCAAGTATTTCGTTTAGTTTATTATTCGCTTCAATACGTTCCGCAAAGGTCTTAGTTTCGTCGTCTCTAATCTGTCTTTGTTCTTCCGCTTGTTTTAAAAAGTCCGCGTTTAATTTAGCAAATTCGACCGCAGCCCTGTTCGCTGCTTTTTCGCTTTCTACTAATGCCTTAGCTTGGTCGTATGTTGATTTCGTATAGTCTTTAACGGCTTCTACTGTATCTTTAATAGTTTCCTTAACTTGCTCAAAACTCCCGTCTACGCCCGTTATAACGTCAACTGATTCTTTTCCGGCTTCTTTTATAGTGTCAAACGCTGCCGAAAATTCGCCTTTTATTAATTGACCAAAAGCTTTTCCTACAAGTCCAAGAACTTCTTTTAATTGATTAAATCGGTCAATAATACCTTCTTTAATAGCGTCGCGCATTTCCTTAATTTTCTCAACAGGATTTTCAAATAGTTCTTTAAAGAATCCTGTAACTGCTCCAACGTTACTTTGTATAAACTTAAACAGATCGTTAAACGCTATACTAACCATTTCTGTCGCTACTCGGAATCCGTCTAGTACAGTTTGATTTTTACTTGCGACCTCTTGGAAGGCTTCAAATGCCTTATTTATTATAAAGATTATACCACTAGCTTTTGCTAAAGTTCCGAACCCTACGGCTAATTTCTTGACGCCTCCTGACGCCTTTTTCATACCGCCGTCTACTTTGTCTGTGGCTTGTGCGAGGTCTTCTGTCTTTTTCGCTGCCTTATCTATTCCGTCTGCTACGTCTCCAATATTAGACTTAATTATTGCTTCTATTATTTCTTGCTTTGTTGCCATATTATTCGTCTATAAAATCTGTATTTAGTGATATTATTTCGTGTAAATAAACAACCGCACTCCATACGTTATTAATATTATTTCTATCTGTACATTGTACTGTTATCGACTTAACGTCCGAAGTCGAACTATCGACTAATGTAGTCGTTCCGTTTACTCCTTGTCTTGCTATATTACGTGTAAAAGCGGTTGTAAAAGTCATACTATAATCATTAGCAATTCTTACACAACCTTTTAAATTTCGATAACTAAAGTTTCCGGCAGTACCGGATGCTCCACCTAATTCTAATCTTGTAATATAAACTTCATATCCTAAAATAGTATTGTTTTTTACATTTATAAAACTACTTCCATCTCCGCATATAGTTAATTTAGTAGCAGTATTATCTGTTGTTATTCCGGATAAATGTATTACAGACATTTGTCTTTGTGTTGATAAGGTTATCGCCTCTTCGTCTTCACCTATAATTAACTCATTAACTCCACCGCCAATTAAAGTTTCGCTTTGTCTTATTACGTTTCCTTTTTGACCAAGTACTGTGCAATTACTTACGGCAGTATCTATAATATGTCCTTCGCCGTTTAATAATGCGTTTTTAGTTGTCCCTAGAACTGTGTTTACGTCTCCGTTTACTGTTATATTTTTTGTTGTGTTTCCTATATTATTACGAACGCCATTTATTCTTGAACTTTGATTGTCAAACTCGCTATTTAGTGACGCTACAAATACTTGATTAATTCGACAAGTTCCAGAAAAAGTATCGTATGTATATCCGTATGCTTCACAAACTCTTTGATTCGCAAAAAGCCCTGTATTAACTCCGTCGGTAAATGTAACTATTCCTGTCTCATCTATTTTATGCGGTTCTATATTAGATATTCTGTTCGGCATTATGGTATTAATATTAGTTCGACTTTACTTAATTGTCTTGGTTTATAGTTTATTTTACTCACTCTAAAGACTCGATTTTTAATTCTTATTCTGTCATTAAATTTAAAATTCACAATATCTTGTGCAGTTAATAAAATATTTATACTCATTTTTCTAGTGTTCGGGTTGTATAGTTCATAATAATAATTCTGATAATGTCTAGAATATAAGTTATCAACCGGAGGGACACCGATACCTATTAATTGACACGGACCAAAGTTTAAGTCTCTATCTGCAAAAGTAGACGGATAATTATTAACGTGTGAAAATATACAATAATGGTCTTGATTTACTCCGCTAGAACCATTTTGAAATGGTATATAGTAAGTAACTCCGGACGGCATAGGTGTACCATTTCCGGCAGGATTAAAAGTGCTTCCTGTGTCTCCTGTTACGTCGTATAAGATTCGAGGTTTATTTGCCATACCTTCGAATTGTGTTGCGTCTGCATTAGCTTTATAAATCTGCGGACCAATCCAATCCGGTATCGACGCGAAATGTGGTTTTACTATTGTAGCTGCAAAAGGTTTTGCTTCGACTTTTGTTTCGCCTTTTACCTGTGTATAATCCGGAACAGTATATTCTAGACTTCCGTATAAATATCCGTTTGTAGCTGACTTATATACACCGAAAGGATAATCGCTGTCTTCTGTATATTGAAATGTAGTCTTAGATTTTAAGTCCATAGGTTTTAATTTAAACTCCTTAGAGTCAACCTTATCCGTCCAATCGTACTCTCTTATACTCTTATTACCTTCGCCAAAAATATCGTCATACGGCTCTATAATTAGATTTCTGGAATCATTAGGGTCTTGTAAGGTTACAAGATTAAACATAGTAATAAGTCCCTTAAAGAAGTCCCATTGCTTTAATTTACCGCGTTCTGTATTCATTAGAGTTCCTCCGATTATAGTCGTACCCGTAACAGTACCTTCTATTCTACTTGACGATTGTAATTCTGCTCCGTCCGAACCGGCGTTTGTAATAACCACTTGTACTCGTATTTGTGAGTTTATGGCTATTGTATTTGATGTGGGAATACTAACTACTGCCGTCCTTATTCCTTGTGGTGGAATACTAATAGATGTAAAAGCTAAAATAGTTGGCGTTCCAGTTTGTACCCACATAACTAATGCGTTTTGTGTATTTAAAAAAGAACTTCCGGTTCTAAGGTTTTTTAACACAATAGTTGCCGTTAAATTATAGGTCATATTACCTGCCGGTGCTGTAAATACTCCGGTTGTAGTATTATAACCTGCGCTTAAAAATGTATTATTATCTGACAAGACCGCAGTACTCCCACCTCCCGTTCCGAACACTTGACCACTATCGCTCGAGTTATCGACTCTTCCTAAGACGCCACGCTCTGCCCAATTTATTTCTTTACCCCAATTATAATCAACAAATAAACGCTCGAAATATGCGCTATCAAAAAAATTAGATGTAAAGGTAAATCCGTGTCTTTGAAATATCTTCTGTACTAAATATTTGACTTTTATAAAAGGTCTAAACATCGTTTGTAGACGCGCTATATAAGGTTGATTAAGGTTTGCCGTATTTCCGCTTGATATATATATCGGGTCTACATTAGTTAAAAATTCTCCAATCTGTCCGTTCCAATTACAATTCGGATATTTTAGTACGTTAGTAGTCGTGTCTCCTAAATTACCTGCAAAACTATTTGCTCCTATTGGATTAATTAACGGAAGCTGACCATTCCAAGAGTTAAATATATTGCCTTTATTATAGACGTGTGATAATTCGTCTAAGTCTATATGTGCCATAGTTTCGGCTTTCATAAGAGACGCTAAAGCGACGGAATCGCTATACAAATTAACATTATAAGAGTATTCGTTATCTTTATATGTTATGTCTATTAGTCGCATATAGCCACTAAATATAACGTGTCCGTCTTCCTTATATACCGCTCTAGTTTGTCGATATACGTTAAACACAGGGACGTTTAAAGAGTTTCTAGTGACGTCAAAAAGGTTCTCGAATATTTCGTTATTATGTTTTGTCGCAGGTAGCTTAAACGCTTTACTGTAGCTTTGTTGTTTTTCTGAAGCATTTTGAAAAGTATCGACGCTTAATGTCAAAGGTATTTCCTCTTCGTTGTATAGATCTGCTATTTTTTGTCCGTCTTCCTTACCTATTACAGTCGCCTTTCTACAAATAATTTCATTTATAAATAATATTTTACTTCCTATGTTCGGATTATTAGTACTGGCATAAGTTAAGTTAAAAACTTCTGTCGTATTTTGAGCCGTAAAATATACAGGCGTAGTCATACCGGCTTGTGTTGTATCTATTAATTGAAATCCGGCTGAACCGCCACCACAGGGAGGTATTCCTGTCAACATACCGGCGTTATTAACTCCGAAAAACATAAGGTTAAAATTCGTATTATGTGGTTGTGGTACGGCTACATCTAAAACGACTTCGTAAGTTTGACCTATTGTTAATCCTGTGAGTCTTTGATAACAACCGGAAACGTTTATTCCGTTTACACCACCGCCATAGAACCCTAATAAAAGTTGTATAGGAGTCGTAACTAAATTTATTTGTGTAAAAGGAAATTGAAAAACAACGCCTCCGTTTGATGTACTAGAATAAAAAGACCAATTATTATTTGCCGGACTAGAATTTAAAGCAACCTCCGGTACACCCGGAAAAGGTAATGTAGTTACTTGACTACCAGGTGTTATACCGGTTTGAAATATATTAGCGTCAGCTAATTCGTTTAAACTAACAGGACCAGTAGTAGCGGTATAACCATTATAGTATTGCGGATATAAAGTTAATTGTATTGACATTACGCTCCTTGTGATTTTATTTTATAAGACTTTTCTATTTGAAAAGAGTATTGTATTAATTTATCGTTTACTCTATTTTTCTTTGTAAAACTATTTGTTATTAATTTAACCGGTTCTGTGAATCTATTTATAACCTGCGTCGAACCTACTTTGATACTAAAAAAAGGTTTTACAATCATAACTTCGTTAGAAGTAAATAACTGTTCGAACCATACCGCGTCTTCCTCGCTTACAAAATCTGTATTAAGTGTAATCTTTTCTGTTGTTTCAGTTTTATATGTTTTACTTCCTCCTTTGTTTATAGCTACATTATATGTAGCGCTATTCCAAGTCCCTTTTAATTTATGATAATCGACTCTTTTAGCTTCGAGTGTTTTAACGCTTTTTTTCATAAAGGTATAATAGTCCCAAGCGCCGTATTTGTTTAACCACGCTAATCTAATCGGCTCATATAAGCAATCTCGTATTATATTAATAGTGTATATTTTAGAACAAGGTACTGAGTCAGACGAAAAAGCTTGTATTGTATAATAATCGGTTGCGCTCATATTTGCTCTAAAAGATTCGTTTGCAGTTTGTTGATTAGCCGGATAACCGCCATAAAACAAGAATCTACATTTTGCTTGTAGAACTTGTGGACTATTTGTAGGTTGGTCAATCAGAATATTCCTTCCGCTCCAACCTCCGTTATTTTGATTATTAACAACCTCGTAAGAATTAATTAAATTTCCAGACCCTATTTCATATTGCTTTACTTCTATATGCTGTATTCCTTTTGACGAACTTATTGCGTTAGTATCAAAACTATCTTTTGCTGAAACTAATCCATTAAAAAATGCAAAGGTTCCGTAGTCTTCGAGTCTAGCATATAATTGAGTAGGCTTGTCGCTTAAAAACTTTCTTGCACTTGTGCTAAATATGTAATTGAATCCGGCTAAATTATATCCATAATTTGGCGATAAAGTACTCGAATATTGTAGTTGGTCTGTTTCGTATAAAACGCCGTTATATATTAGACATCTATTAGGTTGTGCATACATTCCGTTTTCAGCAATAGCATTAGGATTATTAGGGTCTGCACCTAAAAATTCTATTGTGAATCCTACCATAAAATATTTGACCGGCTCTTCGCCTAAAGCATAATCGTCAATATGATGTATAGCGTGATATCCGGTAGTTTCGTCATAAGGTATAGTACTAAATGTAGACGCACTAGCGGGTGTGTTAGACAATACTCCATTACGTTGCGGTAGTACATAGTTTTCTAATACGGGACCAAAATCAAATATTGCTACACCTTTATTGTTTGGCGTAGACGAATAACTTGAGGAATGTATAACGTCTGTAAAATTAGCGTTTTTAGATATTATAACTAATGCATTTATTTTTACTAAGTCGTTATTAAAAACTATTCCTGTATTTTCTGAGACTACATATATTACTTCTTGACCGGCTGCTAATGTTCTATAAGCGGGTTCTTGTTCTATTACTAATGCCATATTATGTTTTTACTTTAGTCCAACCTTTAATTATATCCTCCTTTAGTGCGTTCATCATATTTAATCCGAATGCGTCCATAGCGATTCCTAAAGGTTTTTGGAAGAAACTCAAAGACTTTAGTCCGTCTCTTTTAATTTTACGACCAATAAGATATGCTAGAGACATATTAGATATGTAACGTCCGGTCTTTGGGTCTCTTCCTTTTATTCTTTTTTTACTAATCCATTTACTTAATATATCCGGTGGAGGTTGTTTACCTCTAAACTTGTACGGACTTTCAACATTACGCCCGTCATACGTTCTATAATTTTGTATTTGTTTATTTCCGGAAACTCCTTTGTCTACATACCTACCATAATCTGCCATACGAAACTCGACTTCAAATCCTTCTGCCGTTTTTTGTACTCGAAACTTAATCGACTTAGCTAGATCTGTTCCTTTGACGTTTGCCTTCGCTTCTTTTCGTACATATAAAGCAAAGCTTCTAAGGTACTTTTGTATGGCGGTCATTTCTGCCATTACGATAATGCAACAAATAATTCTACTTGACAATCTGTTGACGCAGCCGGTTTAACTATTAAAGACGATATATCTTTAAATGACTCAAAAGTCGGTACGGAAGTTTCTCCGTCTATTGCCGTTGCTAATGCGTCTTCTCCTGCAAATATTATAAAAGACCCACCCGGTCTTATAGAAACTTGCGGACATATATTTGTAACACATCTAATTCCTAGAAATATAGTGTCAGTAGTACTTAAATTTGTAACTCTTATATATTTTGTATTCTCGACATCTATCGCACCCGCCGAAGAATGATTAGACGTACCAAAAACACCGATAGTTGTAAGTTGTCCTTGTGTGCAAGATACTACTCTTTCTGTTACGTCATTTATTCCGTCTGTTGATATTACGTTAGTCGAACCTCTTTGCGTACCATTTAAGGTAAGTTGTTCGATAACTGTAGTTGTTAATGTAGCCATAATTATTTTTTATTTTTATCTATTTGTTTTAATTTACTAATTGCCCAATTTATACCGCTTGAACCCCCCCAAGCGTCCCACATTAGACCTCCGCAACCTTCCGAGTAGGGTACGTCCTTATGTTGTTGATGTCGCTTAAAACTCGCCATACGCGATATTGTGTCTCTTGATATCTTTTCCCTTCTTGCTAATTGTCCGGCTCTAGTCCAACCGACACGCGTACCGCAAGACGTTCCGTTCTCTTCCTTATATTTTATTGCCCTTTTTGCGTTATTAGACGCGCCTTTTGGATAGTCATTATAAGACTCTAAGTTAATACTTATCTCATCTAACATCTCTAAAACGTCGTCATAACTTAAATTCGTATTTTTATCTTTGGCGGTATTATCTGTATCTCTATTATCCATATTTTAAATTTAAACATTATTGTACAATCGGTCTGTTGTCTACCGGTATTTCACAAGTTTGGAAATCGTACTGCGCTATTACGGGCAAACTAAATACCCACCCCGTTACTTCTTGGTCGAACCTTTCTTGAAACGGCTCAATATTAAATTCTCCTTCTGCAAATATTACAGGTTCGTTAATATCTAATGGGTCTACTTCGCTTTGCCAACCGGAATGTCTTAACATACCTATTATATCTGTACAGATTTGTAAACATTCACTAAGTACCTCTTGATTATTACTAAGGTTTGTAGCTGATATATAATTACTAGATTTCCAATTACTCTTTTCGCTTACTAAGTCCATAATAAATATCTGGAAATTATAAGTTAATGTACTTGGTCCCGTCTGTACGTTTACAGGGTTTATATGCATAAGCGGATATTTAGTATTCTTGTTCAGATCTATTTCCCATATATCGCCACTCGTAGTAGTCTGTATAATATTATGCGCGTTTCCTAGCTTTTTAAGTGTGTCAATAATATTATTATAAGTCTTATTGTGTATCATCTTCTAAGTTTACTTGTTTCTGTAAGTTTAAATCGGTCTCGTAAGATAACCAAGTTAAACATTCTAATAATGGCAATTTAGTTATCCTGTCGAGGTTTACTATTTCGCCGTTTGTCAATCTATACATTACTCCGAACCACCCCCATTTTTCTGCGAATCCTTCGTCCGGAAGTCTTTTACTTGAGACATCTTGCGAATCCGCTCCATTAAATATGATGGCAAAATCGTCAATAATTCGTTGGCGAAAGTCCAAAAAAAAACCATTGCGTTTTGTACATCTATTGCTGACATTCTTTTAAACTTTTCGGCTCGTATCGTTATGTCTCCGTCGTACGCTTCTATTGTATATTTATCATTCTTCTTTTCAACAATAGGTCTGTAAAGTATCGCCATAAGTTCCGGCAAATTATTCTCTAATCCGTTTACTATCAAAGTCTCAATATCAGCATATTCGCCAAGAGTTATATCGTCTAATTTAGGGTGGAATCCGTATTCTATGCCTTCGACTTCTATAATATTTGACAATCTTACTTCCGCTTCGTTTTGTAACCTTTCAAAATGCTCCATAATAGTCGCTACGTCGCGTATGCTTAACTCTTTGACAAGGTCTAAAGGTATATTACTTAATTCCTTTAATTGTGTAATTGCTTCGAGTCCTGCCCTATCATTATTTTTACGATAAAATTTTAGCCACTTTTCTAGACTTACGTCTGACCAGTTATTAACTACTTCGAACTCTTGCGTTTCTGCCTTTTTATTTATTTTGACTTTCATAATATATAATAGAAATTTTGTTAATTTAGTTTATTGTACAAAATACTTGCCATAATTAGAATCTATTTCGTAATACATTCTCATCATAATTGCGTCCGCGTAATCCGGCGAACGTCCAAGTATGTCTTTTATTTGCTCTTTCGGTACGATCTGTAATTTATTATCCTTGTCAGCGTCCTTAGTCCTTATTTGTTCTAGTTCTTCAAGTATAAAATTCTTTATATTTATGTCCGGACAAGTAATACCTATTTGAGCAGTATTAATATATTCGGCTAATTTATAAAAACATTGCGTTTTAAGGTTCTGATAATTTTCTTTTTTTAATGGTCTCGAATTATTCACAAATCCTTGACATCTTAAAAAGTCTTTCGCACCACCACCGACTCCGTCTTCGTCGATTATTATATTTCGTAATGGTACGCCGTTAGTCTGTTGTATTTGCTTTACTTCGCTCACAACGTCGTTTATAGCGCTTTTAAGCAACGTTCTTATTTTTTTAATATGTAGACCTTCCCAATACATAATAACTGTTCTATCGTCTCCAAAACGCGCTACATCGCAAGATATATATTTATCGCCTTCCTTACCTTTTTGCGTAAACATATTAATTATGCTATTGTAATCAATAAGAGAATCCTTAGTCGCGTCATACTCCCAATTTCCGTGTAACAGTCTTTGTTTACTAAGTTCGTCTAGAGTTTGTAATTGTGTCTTGTAGTATTTAGATATATAATAATTATCATCTACTAATGATTGTATAAACTTTCTATGCGGTTTTTGTGTACCTTCTTTTGAAGGTCTGTAATATTGTGTATATACCCAATTCTTAGCCGGATTACAAGTCATTAACATTTTAGGTATTAATCCGTATTGGTCAAGCTTATAACGTAACCTCGACGAAGTAATGTTTTTAGCTTTTTCTGTGATTTGATTGCATTCGTCTATAAAAGCACCGGTTAATTCTAAAGACCCTAGATTGTCAAAGTTTCGGTCTGACGGATACAAGAATAAATCCTTAAGCATTATTTCTGACTTATTATAAAACTTAATTATATTACTACTTGCGTTATAATTATAATGCTTATTATTCTTTATGCCCCACTTTTCGCATACCTCGAAAAAGGTATTAAGAGTAGTCTTTTTTAATGCGTCTAATTTAGACCGACCCATAAGGTATCTAGTGCCAGGATATTGTAAGCACATAAGAATAAGCCAAGAGCAACCGACCCAAGACTTTCCTCCACCCGCTGCTCCTCCGAATAATACCTCTGTTGTTGTTTCGTCTAATAAATACTCTATTGCTTTTCCCTGTGTCTCTGTGAAATCGGTATTAATGTCTAGCACCTTTTATATTGACGTTTATTTTAATCGGTTCTTCTGTCAGTAATTCGTATTCCGAACGCTCGACATAACCTCTGTTTTTTCCTTTAGTCTTCAAATAGAAAATAGTAGCAGAACTATTTCCGTCTCCTATCTGTTTATGTAATTGACTTTCTGCGTAGTCTAATGCAATATTACTTATGTCCTCGACTTTTCTTTTAAAGTCTTCGTCTTCTTTTAACCACCCGTAAAATGTAGTCCTTCCAATACCGACAGACTTACAAGCCGTCGTTACTATTCCCAAACTCTTTTCGAGCGCTTCTAATATTGCTTTTTTAGTGTGTTCAGTTTTGTTCATTATATTCTTTTTTTATTCGTATCATCTTTTTAGTTTGCCAAGTCTTTTTATATTCAACATTCTCGAATAATTTACTAAAGCCTGTTATGTGTTTTAACTTCAATACCTCTTCCGGTTCCATACCTAAGTGATTACATATTTCGTCTTCCGTCCAACCATTTTCTAGCATATCGAATACCATACTACTCATTCCGCTTATAGAGTGCGAACCTCTTGCCCTATTATGTCTTACTGTAGCTGCCATACGTTCGTTCTTATCTTTTTCTATTACTACTATTGGCAGAAGTCCTTTATTACGCTCCTGTATATCTTTATTTTGTAGACAAGTAAAGTATCTATGAAAGCCGTCTACTATTACATATTTTTTAATGTCTTCGTCATATATCGTTACAATAGGTTGTGTATATCCGTCGTGTTTAATCGACTTATATAACAAACCCATTTCGACCTTAGCTACACTATTCGGATTATAGTCATTAGGTTGTACGTCTTTTATTGGTACCCACTTAACTAAATCAATCGGTTGATTAACTTCCGATATTTCTTTATGTAAGTATTCTCGTATATCGTTTAATAGTTTAGATCTGTCTTTACAATTTTTTATAGCTTCTTTAATTGCTTTTTTTATGTTCTCCATTTTTAAAATAGTTTAATACTTCTAATTTTTGTTCTAATGTCAAATACTTAGTCGATAACGTCATTGGTTTTATCCAACGACTCTTAACCTTATCCGTTCCGTTTGGATTCATATGATAGCGTCTATATGCGTCAGCGTGTGAACTCATAGTCCAATTCTTTAGCTTAGTAAAGTCAAAATCGCTACTTAATATTGTATCTATTATTTTACGCCAAAAGTCTCTATGTATTAATCCGTCGTGATATATCTTATGTGATTCGATTTTCTTATCAAGTAATTCTCTATAATTTTCGTCCGGAACAAGATACTTTGCTAAATGTAAAGCGTATTCGCGCCAGTCTTCGAACATATACGGAAGTTCTCGCGGACAAGTAAAGGAGTTCCCTTTTATATGTTTTATTGTGTTTGCTCCTTCTATTTTCTTACTTACTTTATTCCAAGTCTTTGGCTCTATTTCTTGCACAAGTAAAAGGTTTTTTAATGCCGTTTCGTGATGTAAATTAGAGACGCGCATATCCATAACCTTAACTCCTTGTTTATATAATTCGTTGTAAAGATTATTGTACTTACAATCCTTATCATTTATGTATTTCCATACGTCCGTATAACTCCAATCAAAAATAGGATAAAAAGTATATTGACTTATTTTCTTATTAAGTATCTTGCCCCAAGTAATATCTTTATATGTAACCGCAGACGTTAAAGCTATATATCTTGTCGGACTTTCTTCTGTTCTTACTCCGGCTAAATAACAAGTATTTTCTTTAAAATCTACTTTGGCAATCTTTTCGAATAGTTCGTGAAATCTATCTGTACCATAATTATTTTCTGTAATAGCTATTTTATCTTGTTCGTGTATCCAATCTGCTTTTTCTTTTACGTCCCAACAATAATGATATCGACTATTTGTAGACGCATTATTTGTGATAACCATAGGTATTTGATACCAATAAGGTTTAACTTCTTTACGATACATAACTTCCTTAACGTAATCTATTGTACTTTGCCACTCACATTCTTGGTCTAAAAACATAACCGGTAGTGGCAGTTTGTCTTTTTCTCTTGCTACTTCTAACGCTAATTCCAAAACTACTGTACTATCTTTTCCACCACTAAAGCTGACAACTACTTGGTCAAAGTCTTCGAATAATCGACTTATTCTTTTTTTAGCTGCTTCATATACGTTCGTTTTACTATATATTTTCATACGTCATTTGTGTAATTCCGTTCTTATATGTTTTTTTAATATTAAATCCGTATCGTTTTAAAGTGTTTACACTCATTTTAGTACAGAACGCCCTCATTTTTTTATATCCTAAGTCTTCCGCAATAATCATTCTTTTTTTAAATAGATAATCATATATTCCTTTTCCTCTATGTTCTTTAAGAACGTATGCACATTTAAATAATGCCGTACTTCCTAGCTTTTTAATACCTGCCATACCTACTATTTTATTGTCTATTTTATAAGTTATGACATCTAATTTAACCGGAACTAATATTCCTTCTTTTTTTGCCTTATCTAAAAAGTCGTTTGGTATTTGGTTTATATCAATCATTGTATTTTTTTTAATGCTTTACTTAGTCGCGCTTTACTTAATTCATTTCCTACTACGTCAAATCCGTTCTTATGTAATACTTTTAAATAATAACCGATTCCAATAAATAATTCTAAACAACTTTTATATTGACCTTTAAAAACTTCACATACTTTTTGTAGACTTTTTATTCCGTTTAATCCGTTAAGTATTGACCAATCTTTTATCTCTGCATTATTAAGCGTTACAACTATTATACAATTTTCTAGCCAATTACTGCCAGATCTATATTTCTTCTTAATATATTGTATATCTTTTACGTTTTTCTTAGCTTTAAATTTAGACATCATACTTGATGCTTCGCGTTTCCCGTAAACTATAAAAGCATAATTATTGACATTATTAGTTATAAGATTCACAACTATATTTTCTAACTCTTCTTGCGTTATTTGGTCGCTCATATTTTCGTCGTTATTCTTATTATTCATAGTCTGCCAATAATTTAGATTTCCGTTGCCCCAAGGAGGGTCTGTATAACAAAAGTCTAATCCGTTCGGATAATGTTTTTTAATGTTTTGTTCGACTCGCGGGTCGTTAATGTTTCCGTTTGTAAATTTCATATTAATTATTTTATTTGTATTTCGAACTCGTGTCCACACTCCGGACATATTACATCTACGTTTTTAGATTCTCTAATCATTTCTACTGCTAACCTTTTAGCTTCCTCTTCTATTTCTTTTTGTGTTATTTCAGAATATTTAGTGTCCGGATTAAGACTTGGCTCAAAATCTATATTGTCGGGTTGCCATACGTCCATTCCCCATTCTCCAAGCTCGTTCTCGTTCCATTCGTTTCCTATAATATTCCAATCCCATTCACCGAATGATAAGTTATCTTTAATAATAAACTCTTGTTTTTCCTCTTCTGATAGCGTTTTAACGACTTTTACCGGTACTTCTGTTAGTCCGGCTTCCTTAGACGCTTCGAAACGCATATTTCCACCTAGAATTACATTATTTTCGTCGACAACTATTGGTCGTATTTCTAACATTTTAGGAAATTCTTTTATGCTTTGTACTAATTTTTTAAACTTTTCTTCCTTAATTATTCTCGGATTCTGTTTATTTGATTGTATTTGGCTTGTTTTTAGTTTCATATTATATAATAGATTTTATTTATGTTTATTTAAAGTCTTCATTAATTCCGCGTTCGCCGGTTATTACTTCTTTAGCTTCTGACCACGCTCTGCTTCGATTTAACGAATCTTCTGTTCTTATTAGACTTGGCATACCTTCGGCGGGTTTAGAGTCCATATAAAGTCCGCATTCGCATTTAGCTTCTTTAGTAACCCATTTATTATCTACAAGAATAATAGTCGCTTTACTAATATACTTTTGTTGACCACATTCGCATTTATATAGTGCCATTCTTTAGTTTATCATATTTATTATGTAATTCCTCTAATTCAAAATGTAGATGATTAATCGCTTTTCTAATGTCCTCTATTCCGCCGTCATCGTGTTTGTTTTTCGATCTGAGTAAATAGGTTACAGCAGTACCTACATTGTAGCTTAAATCAAAATTAGAGACTACGTCTTTTGCCATATATCCGTTTTTACCTTTGTAATATTCTGGTATATCCATAATTATTTGTATAAGTTTACTAATGTTTTTATGTTATTAAAGCAACTATTTAAACAACTTCCGCAGTTAGTTCCCCAACTATAATTAGTGTTGTAAATATAGTTATGTAATTCTATCATTTTCTTTTTATCTTTTTGTGTCTTCGCTCTTCCTCCTTTTATTTCCTCCCATATATTTAACACCTCTTCGACTATTTCCGGCGGTAAGTCTTCCGGTTGTTTCATTTCGGTCGTTTTAGTCCAATACTTTTCCGGACAATCTAACGGCGCAAGTCTAGACTTAATTTTCATAAAACACATACAACGCTTACATTGACCGGTCGGCTTAAAATAATAAACGCAACTTCTACATATATTCATACGTTCCTTATAGACCTCGTCTGTAACAAAATATCTATTCATCTATGCTGATTTTAATAAGTTCTCTGACCTTATCTATTGTGTTGAATAGACTATTCCTGCTGATACCGGTTTTTGTCGCTAAACTGTCTAATGTATTCCCTTCGTAATAATATAACTCGAATACCTTTTTGTCATACCAATATACCTTTTCTAGTGCTACGTCAATCTTTTCTAGTTTTTCCCATTGTGCTATTTCTTCATCATTAGGCAAATTAAATATGCTTTTCGCGTAATTATCTTTTGGACATTGTACCATATTAACTCCGTAAAGGTTTGTGTAATATTTTTTGTATTTATAATAAAAAGGACTCCGTTTACTTGTAAGCGCTCTATTAAGTACAACCGCGCCATATCTTATGATTCCTTGTTTTCCGTCTTTTTCCCATATTTTTTTTAATGTTTCTTTATTCATTGTAAGGAAATAAAGCATTAATTCTTGTACCGCGTCATTTACTTCTGTTTCGTCCGTCGTTAATCCATAAGACATTTTCCTAAAAAAATTTGTAAGTTTTGATATTTCCTCATAAATATCAGTCATTTTTTTGCGGTAAAATTTCTTGTAATTCGTCAGTAATTTCGTGTGATAATTCTAACACTAAAGTTCTGTAACTATTAACTCGAAGTTTATTAGATTTTGTTTCAATAGCTGCTAAGAATCCGGTTGATAATACAGTTATATTAATTGGTATAATACTTAACCAATCCTGCCAATTTCCAGAATCTTTATTATTACCATAATTATTATGATAATCAATAATCAGATCTAAACTATCTATGTAATTTTTGTATCTAGCTTTAGTGGATAAGTCTTCTATAAAGGTTTTATGAGTGTTTATAAATCCTTCAATTAATGCTTCGTGATGTTTACTCGCGAATATCGGACTTTTCATATCGTAATGATATAAAAAAATTTCACATAATACCGAGTTCTTTTTTTAAGTTATTAACAATCGTTTTATAATACTTAATTTCTTGCTCGTATTCTACTCGACTCATTTTAACAGTAGTCTTTGCTAAATTATATAAATCTAGACTTGTGTTCTGCCCATAGTCTGCGTCAAGTTTTTCGCCGAATTTCCACTGTTCGCCGTATCGAAAAACATTACAAGCGCTACATTGGACTTGACAATTCTGCTCGTTCCAACGCGTAGCTAGATATTTCCTACTTTGAAAATGTCCGCATTGTAGCCTTCTAAAGTCATCTTGTTTTCCGCAAGTATAACAAGTCGTTATTCCTCCGTCGTAAGCGTTGCGTAGTCTAATATAAAGACTGAACCATTTATCGAGTTCTTTTTTTAGTTTACTTACGGACTTCATATCCGAGGTCTGTTCTCCATTTATCTTGCATAATTCCTTTTCTTATATAATATTTTTGACCTCTAAGTGTTGGATTTTCTTCTTGTAATTTTGCTCTAACTCGCTTAATACTTGGCGCTTTTGTCAATTTACCTTTTGCGTATAATTGAAAAAAGGTTGTAACATTCATTTTAAATGGTACAATATTCATAGCTTCTATTTCTCGGAACCATATATGACAACATAATCTATCGTCATTATCTCTTAATTCCGGTACGTCTGTTATTAAATCTTTGACTTTTTCTTTTGTGTTCATTTTAATAATTTTTGTGATTGATAAAAAGGTACTTCTTTTGGCTCTTTGCCTAGTGTTCTAACTTGATATGTAGCGTCGTTAATTACTTGTTTATGTTTTATAATCCATTTATAAAATGTCCGGATATTTAAAAACGGCTCGAAGTCTCCGAACCTTACTCCTTGCCTAAACGCTTCTTGTATCTGTTCTATGGTCATTTTATTAAATCTATTCTCGATTAATAAATCTTCTGCTAATATCGACGTAAGCGACGCCATAGTCTTGCCGTCTGTTTTTAATCCGAGTTCGATATTTGTCCTTGCAACTAAATCGTATAATTTATGCTTTAAATCTTTTATGTCATAATCTATTATACGCATCGTACTGCTTCTTGTATTAATTGATAAAACTCTTCCGGATTCTCTTCTTGCCACCGCTCTAATTCTAGATCTGTTAATTCGCGACCTTTTTCGTCCTCTGCATAGCTTAAATATGCGTCGCAGTATTTAGGGTGGTCTTCTAGTCTAATATTCTCTATTGTATAGTTTTGTATTTTCATAGTAATTCTTTTCCTTTTATATATTCGTTTAATTGTTTATCGACTTTATTCGTATTAACCTCACGACGTTCCCAAGTTCGCACAGACGCCTTCCAATCACGCATTTTAGTTCTTCCTACCTTCCACCCCTTAGACTCGTAAAAGTCGCAGAAAGACGCGCTATCGACGTTATTGTTTCGCTTCTTGCAATATTCCTCGACTTCTATTAATGAAGGTTTTACAAAACGGCTATTACTATCTGTAAGATTATTATTAATTATAGATATATTATTATTATCTGTATATTTTTTGATACAAGGGTTGTTAACTATTGTTATATACCTATGTAATATTTGTTTACTACCTTCTTTGTAAACTACTTTTCTAAATATGTGATTATTGTCTTCTAACTGTTTAAGCCATTTCTGTATAGATACGCGACTTACGTTGTAAAGGGTTGCAAAGTAATTTGTGCTTGCTATACATTTACCATTCATATTACATAGCGCCGTAATTTCCGCGTATAATAGTTTTGCGTTCGGCGTTAAGGTTTCGTCGTATCTTACATTTGCCGGTATTATAGCGTAGTAACTTGGCTTATTGGTCATTTTATTTCGAGTTTAAATAAATAGTCTCTGAGTATAAATTTAATAATTTCTATTTGATTGGAGAAATCTACATAAGACGTAGGAATAATAATCTGTATTTGTCCGGAAGTTACTAAGATTGATATTTCTGCCTTTTCGCTTAATTTAACTCCGTTACTAAATATGTATCTTTTCATTTCTCGCTTGTCCTTAAATACTTTTTTACTCGATATTTCTTTTTTATATTCTTTGTAAATCTTATTAAAAACAGATCTATACTTTTCCCAACGTATATTTGCTTCGTGATTAACTTCGTAATGATTAATTAATGTCCGGTCTCTATTTATACCTTCTGCGATAATTGTTTTATGTAATCCTTGTTCTTTTAAAGCTATCATACTTGCTACCATACGCGGGATTTGGTATTTGTGTTCTCGAGTCTTATAAGATAATGAACCCTTACGCAACCCCATAACTTTTGTTGTGAGGTCGCATATGGCTTTAAATTCGTCTTTTTCTGTCATAATTAAAATGGCATATCGGTATCGTCTCCTGTTACAAATTTTGACGAATCTTTTTCTAATACTTTTGCGTCGAATATACTCCACCCGTTTATATTGTGATAAAACTTGCCGTTATATTCTCGACTGTTAATGTAACAAGCGACCTCAACATAGTCTCCTACATTTCTTTTTGCTAGACGACTAATTCTCTCTTCGCCCATAACTGTTATAACTACTTCCGGATAATGTAAATCTCCTTGGTCTAGTTTAAACATTTGTTTTTGTTTTTCGCCGTATTTTGTTTCAATAGTTTCTACGTCGTAAATTTGCACGATAGTTCCTGTAATGTGTATCATTTTTATTTATTTAAGTTAGTATTAATTAGTTCTTCTAGTTTATCTTTTTGCGTTTTTGTTAGTTTATAACTTTGCATTCGCTTTTTAACTAGATCTGCTTTTCCTTCGCCGATTGCGATAATCATAGCTTGATATTTACTTCCGGATAACTTTTCTTTTTCCTTCGGTTTATCTTGTTCAATAGCATTTTTAACCTCTTCCGCACTAGCTATACTATTATCTATGCCAATACCTAAGTTGCCTAATGCTCTTCCGTTCGCTGACGTTTCGCAGTTCTCTATAAAAGACGTCTTATTAACTCCGTGATTTGTTAGTGTTTCGAACGCAATACCTGTAGATACTGCATAACCGATATCGTTATGTATTGTTGATTTTATAACGCATCTATTTTCTGTTAATTCTAATATTTCAGACGTTAATGACCAGTCTGTATAATGTTTCCTAAAAAACTTTATGCGTTCATTAACCTCGACATACTCTTTTCCGTGAATGTTTATTGTTTTCATATCTCTTTTAAATATTTAATTAGTGTTTCTTTTATGTATTCTAATTGTTCTTGATTAATCCATTTTAAAAAGTCGCTAGAATCGAACCATATTGTAAGGTCTTGTCCTGACTCGTCTTCGCCTCTTAGACAAAATTCGTCTTTATAAGCTTGGAATGTATTAATCTTATATAGTCTTCTATGCTCTTCCATTAGTATAATCCTATAATTAATGGTTTACCGGTCTCTTTGTAAATCTTATTGTACTCTTTTAGCTTTTTAGCTACGCGCTCGTTTTGTTCGTCTGCGTTCGGAAGCATAATATCGTACCAATATGAACCTACCGGCTCGACTTGATAATTGTAACATTCGTCTAAATATATCGACTTGCCCTTCATATAGTCTTCACAAGCTTGGTCAATCTCTTCTTGTGTTCCGTATATTCTGACGCTAATATCGTTGTCTTTTAGATCTGTATAATATCGTCCTGTAATGGCGTCTTGTTTAGACTCGCTCGAATATGCGCCATAAATCGAGTTACTTTTAAAGTGAAAGTCTTGTGCTAATAGTTCCATTGTGTTATGTCTTTATAGTTATAATATTCTTGTTTCATATTGACGAATAAATCTATTACGTGTTCGTCTAATTGTTTTTCTAATAGGAACGCTCGTTCCTCTTCGCTTAATACTCTTAGAATGGCTAATAATGAGCCGTTTACCTTATTAAGCCATAACGGATTTTCTTCTATTACGTTAAGTATAGACTTTACCGCTTCGTCTTTGTTCGTTGCTTCTAGCATAATATAATTTGATTTCATATCTTTATTGTAATTTAATATTAACTGGTTTAAAATACTCTATACTATTAATAGATTCTTGTATCTGTTCGTCTGTTAATTGGTCGTTCCAATAGTCGGTATATATTTTGGTATCTTGTAAAATTTCTTCGCCTTTAATATATACGAACATATTGACTACTTTTTCCGGATTACTTAGGTCTGTCGTAACTTCGCCGAAATTCCATTTCTCGTATTCTTTAATTTCTCTAATAGCTTCGAATGTGCCGACGTTTTCCTCTAGCCAAACTTCTGCTTTATATGTGCCGATAATATAATAATCGGTATTAAATAATTGATGATGTACGTCTGTTGCTTCGGGGTTTGTACCTTTTAGGTTTTCGAGTCCTTCGATAGTATAATCGACTAACTCCTCGTAGTATTTTGTTTTCATAATTTTTCTTATTGGTTATGTTACAAAGATATATAAAAAAAATAATATTCACAACTTTACTCACAAAGTTATTAACAAAATATATGTTTATAAGTGATTGATTACAAAGGCATTAATAGGTTAATAGGAAGCGTTCCGTTCTCAAGAACAACGCCACAACCTATTGCGGGTTTTTTGCCGTATTTAGCATATGCCATAGCGTAGCTACTAAAGTCGATACCGCAACCGACTTGTAGTCCAAAGACTCTGTACTTACGACCTACGAAATGTTGACATCCGGCTAAGGTATGCATATGACCTTGTACAGTATTCATAAGGTCTGCTCGACACTTATTATAAGCTTGACCTCCTTCGCCGTGTATGTACTGTACATTATCTTGTTCGTATCGTTCCGTAAATATCCAATTTGGTACTTCTAAAACTTCTTGGTATGACTTAATCCATTTAGAAGGTATCGCGGAAGTTTGACTCTTCCTCATAATCATTCTATCGTGGTTTCCTATTATAACAGTCGCGTCCGGAAAAACTTTGTACCACCTCGCAATCCTTTTAATAGAAAGTTCCAACTCATCAGCACCGCCCATCCCGTCAGCAGAAGTTTCGTGATAACTAGAATAATGATTATCGATAATGTCACCGATAAATATAACTTGATTACATTGAAAAAGGTCATATTGTTTTTTACACCAATCGAGGTACTCGTCTAAACAAAAGGGTTCGTGCAAGTCCCCAATAACCAATACATTTCTTATGTCATTAGCACGTATTTTTTGTAAAGCGAGTATCTCGTTCGGTTTTAATCTGTAACGATTGTTACTTCTTTTCTTTTCCAAAGTCCGCTGCGGATTGTCCTAAAAGCATAGCTATTAACGACCACCATATCTGACTTACACTAGTTTCGTCAACTTCTAAAGCTTTGGCAATTAAAGGTATTACAATAGATGATATACCTAACCATACTTTTTTAGAGTTTAGTAATTGTGTTAAAATAAAATTTTTCATAATGTTTTATTAAGTTAGTAAATTTATTTAATCATAGAGCCAAAAAACATCTTGGTCTTTTT
>CEVB01014986.1_pt1 | contig 23400 bp, 23 predicted proteins | sample 531381 | NCBI WGS metagenome assembly CEVB01 (sample SAMEA2622763, study PRJEB7988) | marine metagenome | biome: marine biome (ENVO:00000447); feature: surface water layer (ENVO:00002042); material: "saline water (ENVO:00002010), including plankton (ENVO:xxxxxxxx)" | depth 5 m | reverse complement strand
GTGGCGTGGTCGATTACACTGAGGGGCTGCAGGGCAGTCGTTTTATTGTACAAAACCCCAATGCAACCACTACCTGCGGTTGTGGTTCATCGTTTTCGGTGTAGCTATTTAGATTTTTATGTAAAATTTTTGATACAAATATGCTGCTGGCGGCACATTAACGCTGTGTCAGCAGCATAATTATCCATAGGCATATGGCTATGGTCAGGTTAAAACCAATGATGTAACCAAAGCCTTTGCGGCCTTGTTTTATGCTCCAGCCGTTTTGCTGCAAATACCAGTACCAGACAGCGCACATAACGACAGGTAGCAGAAACAGTAGCTTTATCATGATCTTTTTCTCATCCGGGCAACTGAAGTTGCAACACTCAAAAATCGACTTCTAAGCATTTTTTTTCTAAGCCAACGTAAATTGTAAAGGCCTTTTACAGTTTTTAACGCTTGTAGCTGTACGCTTGTCGCATCCTGTGGTTTAATTAACCGATTTTTATTGCTTATTGCGTTTGCAATAGGGTTTGAGTTTTGCAGGAAGTATTTTAAATAATAAAAGCGTAACACGCTGGGAGAAGAAAAAACATGAAAGGTACAAAAAGCGTTATTTCTGATGAAAACAAGCGCCTGTGTGTTTGGCTGAAGCGACAGCGTCAGGAAAAAGGCCACACTATGCGTAGTCTTTCTGAAATTTTAGGTACACCTCATTCTTTTATTGGTAAAGTAGAGAATCAGGAAAGAAGGCTGGATGTAATTGAATATGTCCGTTATTGCCAGGCACTGGATGTCGACCCTAAAGAAGGTCTGAAGCAGGTATTATCAGCCTGATTATTAACAAAACGCCGCTAACCAGCGGCGTTTTGTTTTATACAGAATTAGGATTGATGCGTACGCCAGCGTTCAATTAGTACAATCAATATCAACGCTGGTATACCTAACAATGCTGTCATAGTGAAAAACTGGCTGTAGCCTAACTGTTCCACCCAACTACCTGAAAAGCCGCCGACAAATTTCGGCAATAGCAGCATCAAAGAACTGAATATTGCGTATTGGGTTGCCGTAAATGCCAGGTTTACCAGCGAAGATAAGTATGCCAGAAATGCGCTGGTGGCTATACCGGCACTCAGGTTGTCGGCAGAGATAATCAGGGTAAGCCAGGCAAGGTCATAGCCAATTTGGCTAAGCGCGGCAAACAACAGATTGGTTGCTGCGCTTAGCAATGCACCCAGAAACAAAATCCGTGCTGTACCAAACTGATTAATCAGTACCCCGCCTAAACCGGCCCCGGCAAGGGTCATGATGACACCATATAGTTTAGATATGCTGGCAACTTCTTCTTTGCTGTATCCCATATCGACATAAAATGCGTTAGCCATCACGCCCATCACGATATCGGTTAAACGATAACAGGCTATCAGTGCCAGGATCAGCAGTGCTTGCCATTTATAGCGCTGAAAAAAATCAATAAAAGGGGCTACAACGGCTTGCTTTAGCCACTGGTAAAAACGGCTTAATGCACTGCCGGTGCTTGTCTGATGTTGTTGTAGTTGACTGACTGGTTCTTTACTTAATAAGGTGGTCAGAATGCCCGGCAGCATACAACACGCCATAAACATATAGGCGGTTTGCCAGCCGGATAAATCGTAACTGCTGTCTGACGCCTTGTTGCTATCTGAAAATAAGGCGGCCAGCCAGAGTGTACCGGCTGATGCCAGGATCATGGCCAGCCTGTATCCTGCAAGGTAAGCGGCGGCAAGTGCGGCTTGCAGTTTTTCCGGAGCACTTTCAATTCTAAACGCGTCAACATTGATGTCCTGAGTCGCTGATGCAAAAGCCAGTACAACGGCAAAAACGGCCATGACAGCCAGGTCCTTTTGCGGGTCCATCATTGCCATGCACACTATCGCCAGCACAACTGCCAGTTGCGACGACAATAACCAGCTACGGCGCCGGCCTAATTTATGATGCAGATAAGGAATTTGCAGGTGATCGGCCAGCGGTGACCAAAGCCATTTAATCGCATAGGCAAGGGCTACCCAACTGAAATAGCCGATGTCTGCTCGTGATACTCCAGCCTCCCGCAGCCAGAAGGATAAAACACCAAAGACCAGCATCAGTGGCAAACCACTGGAAAACCCCAGTGCAAAAATAGCCAGAACTCTGCGCTGGAAATAGATATTAAGGCTTTTTAGCCAGTTCAGATAATTAGGCAACAGCAACACCGGATGACTACAACAAGTTGATGTAGCTTACCTGTCACCGTCGATGGGTCAAGTATTGTGGCTCAGTTATTTATGGCCTTACGCCAACGCAATCCAAAGGCGCTATTCCGCGACCTTTCAGGTAACAGATACAATCCTGAATATTTCTACGTAGCGTTTTGCTCTCGCGCAAAGTGGCATCAGGCCAGCATTCGAGCTGATGGATCAGATGCCAGAAAACCCGTTCTCTGTTGGTGTAGGGGAGATGTACTGTGTGATTAAAATGCGCCCATTCCTCCAGCGTATCCCAGACAAACAGGTGCAGCTCACTGTGCGGCAAACGTCCGCGCAAATAGCGTGAGATATAAAAAATCAGCTGTTGTGATTTCTGCTCGATAAATTGGTCTGGCATATCTGGCTTTTCAGCACCCTTTCATTCATGCGTCAAAGCCAAGTATAGCCGGTTTTACTGCTCTGGCAGCACGATAGCCGTTTTTAATACAACCTTTTCTACCGGCACATTTGGCCAGCCAAGCTCGACCGACGTATCTGTCTGAACTGCACGTATTTTCTCTAGCACTTCCATGCCTTCGGTAATATAACCAAATACCGCATAGCCCCAGTTCCGGCCCGGGTCGAGGTGGCTATTATCTGCCAGGTTAAAGTAAAACTGACTGGTGGCACTGTGTGGATCATTTAGCCTGGCCATGGCAATGGTACCCAACCGATTTTTCATACCATTGCCTGACTCATTGAAAATAGCTTTGGCTTCTTCAATCGGCTTGTAATTTATATCGTAGCCACCGCCTTGCAGCACAAATTCAGGTTCCAGACGATGAAACAGCGTGCCATCATAGTGCTTGTTCTTCACGTAACTGAGAAAATTGTTCACTGTAATGGGGGCTTTACTACGGTCCAGTTCAACGACTATGTCGCCAAAAGATGTCATCAGCTTTACTTTAGGGTACAAATTGTTCGGTTGAATAAACTGGCCGGCATCCGCCATAGTGTTGAACGCTATCAGCGTCATCAGCACACTGAAAAACACATTGCGCATCTTACCCCCTGACAGCCTGTTGCCAACTGTTATCCTGCAGTAATTGTGTCAATACCTGCTCTGTCAGCAGCCGCAATTCGCGCTCAACAGCTGCGACATCCATTTTAAACGGCGCCGTAAAGCTGCTGTCGCCGGAATAAGTCTTACTGAATGTGCCTTGCGCATTTTGTATATACACTTTAAATGCTACCTGGTTTGTCACCACGTGCTCAAGCGTACGTTGATCCACTAACGCCTGTAGCTGCGCTATCTTGACGGTCATCTGGGTATTACTGTTGATATCCAACACTGCACCCTGTTCTGTCAAAGCCTGAGAAAGCGTCTGCTCCAGCTGGCTGCGAACATCATTACTGGTCATGATTTGTTTTACTTTATCACCGTCTTTCAGGCGCAATGTGTAGGCTATGCCTCTTTCATCACTGACGGCAAAAGCGAACCGGGCCTGACTCAACTGATTGGAGGCTACAGGATACACCTGAGGGGCAAGAATAAAGTTTGGTACCTGACTGCTGCAGCCTGCCAGTAACAAGGCGGCGAATAGCACATAGCGCATAATTAACTCCTTTTTATCACTTCTAAAATAACAAATTTGGGATCTGCAGCCAGTTGCCGACAGTTACCGAAAAGACGTTTTAACATCTGAGCATAGTCCAGATGCCTGTTCGCTACTATACGCAAACGGCCACCCTGTTTCAGTACCCGTTTAGCATCCTGAAACATTTGGTAGGCGATATGGCTGGTAACGGCGTGTTGCTGATGAAAAGGTGGGTTACACAAAATATAATCAGCAGTTTTGTCTGACTGACGGCTCAGGCAATCGTCTGCAAAAAACTGACACTGGGACAAACGCTCCGGCAGGTTTTCTGCAATAGTCAGCCGGGCGGATTCCACGGCCATATAGGATTCATCGGCGCAAATCAGCTGAATATCATTATTTTGGCTAAGCAGAGCAAGGCTCAAAACGCCGTTGCCGCAACCCAAATCTATAACCAGATCGCCATTTGGGGTTTCGGGTAAATGTTGCAAAAAGAAGCGCGCGCCCTGATCAAGCTTCTCCCGGGAGAATACATTGGCGTGATTAACCAGCGTATAAGGCGTTTGTTCCAATGGCCAGCGTAGCGGAAAGTCTGATACCTCGTGCTGCTGGGCACTGACGGTGCAGTGAATCAGACGACATTTTTTAACGGCTAAAGAAGCACTAGCCTGACCGATAGCCCGCTCAAATATCGCTAGAACATTTCGGTTAATGTCTTTGGCTTTGGCGCTGGCCAATACAACAGTATCCGTCGTTACAACTGTCGCCAGCTGCTGCAGAATGTATTGCAGGTAGCTGTGGTTATTTGGCAGTTTAAGCAGCACGATATCGGCATGCTGTGGATAAGGCTGCAAACTTGTTTGCTGCTGCAAATTGTCAAACCCCAAACCATTACGCTGGCGGTTATAGCGGGTACCTTGTTCTGCCAGGTAGGAGTCATTTATCTGCACTTGAGGATAAGCTGCCAATGCACAGGACAGGGCACCAAAGCTGTCATTAATAATCAGCAGTGAGGGTTGCTTGTTATGCTGATTTTGAAATTCGCTGATGGCGGTCTGACCATGTTGTAATAATAATTCGTCAGCGGCATCCCATGCCTGTAAACTGGTGTTCGGTTGTTCTAACGGCCAGCGATGTAGCTGTAGGCTGCCGCCGGCAAAACTAAAAGTGGTATTCATAATGACATTATCGGTGAAGTAAGATGAGCATTTTGACACGGCAGCCAGGCAGCGACAACCGACAAAAGGCTGCTGAACATTTTAGTGTGCCCAATGCTGATATTCAGCTATGGCCTGACTGGTTACCGCGCTCAAACAGTGATGCTTTACAACAACAGCTGGAGCATCAGTTACGCTGGGCTCAGGACAGTATCATGATGTTTGGTAAGCCGGTTAAAATACCTCGTCAGCAAGTTTGGATGGGAGAGCCGCATTGTCACTATCGCTATTCTGGTATGACGTTTTCTCCTCAGCCCTGGCATCCATTGGTTAAGCAGCTGACAGAAGAGATAAGCGACTTTACCGGGTACCATTTTAATTGTGTGCTGTTGAATTTATATCAAGACGGGCAGCAACACATGGGGTGGCACGCCGACAATGAGCCGGAATTGGGTATCGACCCTGTTATAGCATCGCTTAGTCTGGGCAGTACCAGGCGATTTGAATTGAAGCACCGGCATCAGCCCTGGCAGCTGGCGTGGGATTTGCCTTCAGGCAGTTTATTGCTGATGGCAGGTGCCTGCCAGCAGCACTGGTTGCATCGTTTGCCAAAACAAAGCCGGATAACACAAAGCAGAGTGAGTCTGACTTTTCGTTATATCGCCGCTTAAGCTTAGACAAATTTATTTTTAGTAGGCTGGCCAGCCCGTTACTTCTGATTAATTAACTTGACAGCGAACTGTGCTGGCAAGTTTAGTGCTGCCATCTAGAGTTATTGAGAAGGAATAAAAAAGGATTAGAACTATGTTGATTCATACTGCTATTGAACAGAAGTTACTTAGTGCGTTTGATCCTGTGTTCCTTGAGGTGGTTAATGAAAGCCATCTGCATAATGTGCCATCGGGATCTGAGTCGCATTTTAAAGTGGTTATTGTTACGCCGGCATTTGACGGCATGCGTCTGCTGCAACGGCATCGAGCCGTTAATGCAGTTGTTGCTGAAGAGTTGGCCGAGAAAATTCATGCTTTAGCTTTGCATACCTATACTCCGTCTGAATGGTATGAGTATTATGCAGAGAAGCCACCGGCATCACCCCGTTGCTATGGTGGTAGCAAACTGGAAAATAACGAAAAAGCGTCGGTATGACGCTTTTTTTCTGCCAAATCTAATCCAGGCATTTATTCCACGAAAATGGCTGATCAGACCTGTTTTCTGCGGTAAAGTTTTACACTAGCGTCAATTTTGTCGATACAACAGCAGGAGCTGTCATGGTTATTCAACCGAAAATTCGTGGTTTTATTTGTACAAACGCTCATCCTGTCGGCTGTGCCGAGCACGTAAAAGAACAAATTGAGTATGTTAAAGCGCTGGGGCCCGTCGCTAACGGGCCTAAAAATGTCCTGGTTATAGGGTCTTCAACCGGTTATGGCCTGGCTTCACGTATTACTGCGGCTTTTGGCTCAGCAGCGAAAACATTAGGTATTTTCTTTGAAAAAGAGCCAACAGAGAACAAAACGGCTTCTGCGGGTTGGTATAACACTGCGGCTTTTGAGCAGGCGGCAAATGCTGCTGGTTTATGGAATAAACACCTGAATGGCGACGCCTTTACTGATGAATTGAAAAGTCAGGCAATTGATATTATCAGCAAAGAAATGGGTAAGATTGATCTGGTGGTGTACAGCCTGGCCGCACCACGACGTAAAGACCCTGTTAGCGGCGAAGTCTTCAGTTCAGTGTTAAAACCCATCGGTCAGTCATATACAGCCCGGACACTGAACACCAGCAAGCGTGAAATTGAAGAAGTATCCGTAGAGCCAGCAAACGACGATGAAATTTATCAGACAGTGAAAGTCATGGGTGGCGAAGACTGGGAGCGCTGGCTGGATCAGCTAAATGCTGCTGGCGTATTAGCAGATAACTGCCAGACTGTTGCTTACACCTACATTGGTAAAGAATTAACCTGGCCAATATACGGTAAAGCTACCATTGGTAAAGCCAAGGAAGATCTGGATCGGGCTGCATCAGCTATTACTGATAAACTAAGTGCAAAAAAAGGTAAGGCTTACGTGGCATCGCTTAAAGCGTTAGTTACCCAAGCCAGTTCTGCCATTCCTATCATGCCGCTTTATATTTCATTGTTGTACCGGGTGATGAAAGAAGAGGGCACACATGAAGGTTGTATTGAGCAGATTAATGGTTTATTCCGCCAGGGCTTATACAGTGATGCACCATTGATGGATGATGCTGGTCGTCTGCGGATGGATGGCAAAGAATTAAGTGAGCATATCCAGCAAGCTGTGAAAGATCTGTGGGGCCAGGTAACCACTGACACTATCGATACGCTGACTGATTACAAAGGCTATCATAATGAATTCCTGAGACTATTTGGCTTTGGTTACAACCATGTTGATTATGATGCAGACGTATCGCCTATGGTGCCACTGCATAATATCGCCGGATAAAATATTAAAGCCGCCGTTGGGCGGCTTTTGTTTATCTGCAAATGGACTAAAGTTGACTAGAATTTGCGTTGGTAACGAGCTAAAGTCGCCGCGCCGTCGGGTTAGACCAATGGCGGAATTGCCCAGCCGGATTGCTGGAAAATTTATCTAATAGCATAGATAGGCTGCGGTAATGATGATAGAATCCGCGACTTTAATACGTGTATCTGTCGCAAAAATAAACAGTATTTGATGCTGAATAAAAAACGCCGGATGCGCTGCGCTCAGAGCAGCTGAAAAACTAGGCCCTGTTTCTTCCCAAAATAGTAGTGCAAGTACGTATGATAAAACTCAAAAAAGGCTTGGACATTCCCCTGGCGGGCAGTCCTAAACAAGAGATCAGTACGGGCAATGCCATTACCACTGTCGCTGTATTAGGCGAAGAGTATATTGGTATGCGTCCGACGATGGCGGTTGAAGTTGGTGATACGGTAAAAAAAGGCCAGGTACTTTTTGAAGACAAAAAGACACCAGGTGTGAAGTTTACTGCACCGCTGGCGGGTACGGTCACGGAAATCAATCGTGGTGCGAAGCGGGTGCTCCAGTCGGTGGTGATTGAAGCCTCTGGCAATGATGCTGTTCAGTTCGCCAAGTATAGCGCTGATCAGTTAGCAACATTAAACCGCGAACAGGTCGTACAGAACCTGGTTGACTCAGGGCTTTGGGTGGCATTTCGTACCCGTCCTTTCAGCCAGACTCCGGCAATTGATAGCACACCTCGTGCGATTTTCGTCAATGCAATGGATACCAACCCGCTGGCAGCAGACCCGGCTGTTGTTATTGCGGCTGACAGCGAAGCCTTTACTCAGGGTCTGACGGTTCTGACGGCACTGACGGATGGCAAGCTTTATTTGTCGAAAAAAGCTGGTGCAAATGTACCGACAGTGAGCAAAGCAGAAGTTGCCGAGTTTGATGGCCCGCATCCGGCCGGTCTGGTTGGTACCCATATTCATTTGCTTGACCCTGTCAGCGCGAAGAAAGTGGTTTGGCACATTGGCTATCAGGATGTCATTGCTATCGGTAAGTTGTTTACTACCGGCGAGCTGCACAGCGAACGTGTTATTTCTCTGGCTGGCCCGGCAGTGAATAACCCTCGTTTAGTTAAAACTGTACAGGGAGCCTCTGTTGCTCAACTGACAGCAGGTGAACTGGCTGACGGTCAGAATCGTATCATCTCAGGCTCAGTATTGTCTGGCGTTACAGCTCATGGTGTGCATGGCTATGTTGGCCGGTTCCATACTCAGTTGTCGGTGTTGGCCGAAGGCTACGATAAAGAGTTTTTAGGCTGGATTGCACCTGGTGCAACCAAGTTCTCAGTAACTCGTGCCTATCTGTCTCATTTGAGCCCTAAGCGCTTATTTAACATGACCACGACAACCAACGGCTCTTCCCGTGCCATGGTGCCTATTGGTAACTATGAGCGTGTTATGCCGCTGGATATGTTGCCAACGTTATTGCTACGGGATCTGATTTCGGGTGATACCGACAGTGCTCAGTCATTGGGTTGTCTCGAATTAGACGAAGAAGATCTGGCACTATGTACCTTTGTGTGCCCTGGCAAGTATGATTACGGCACCATTTTACGTAACTGCCTGACGATCATTCAGAAGGAAGGCTAATCATGAGTTTGAAGCATTTTTTAGAGCGCATTGAGCCGTCTTTTGAGAAGGGCGGTAAATATGAGAAGTGGTATGCGCTGTATGAAGCTGTTGCCACTATTCTTTATACTCCGGGTCTGGTTACCAAGAACGGTACGCACGTACGTGACAGTATCGATCTGAAACGGATCATGATTTTTGTCTGGTTGGCACTGTTTCCAGCTCTGTTTTTTGGTATGTATAACGTAGGTCATCAGGCTGTTATTGCACTGCAGGCCGGTTTTGGTACACCAGACACCTGGCAGGTTGCTATTTTCCATGCTTTAGGTGGTGACTTAAGTGCTGCATCGGGTTGGGGCAGTAAAATGTGGTACGGTGCTGTATGGTTCCTGCCGATTTATGCTGTCACTTTCGTAGTCGGTGGCTTCTGGGAAGTCGTGTTTGCCTCTGTGCGTAAACATGAGGTCAACGAAGGTTTCTTCGTTAGCTCTATCCTGTTTGCATTGATTCTGCCAGCCACTATTCCGCTGTGGCAGGTTGCCTTAGGTATCACGTTCGGTGTGGTTATTGCCAAGGAAGTGTTTGGCGGTACAGGCCGTAATTTCTTGAACCCGGCTCTGGCTGGCCGTGCATTTTTGTTCTTCGCTTACCCGGCGCAAATTTCCGGTGATGCGGTCTGGACTGTCGCTGACGGTTATTCAGGCGCAACCTGGTTAAGTAAAGCCGCTGCGGGTGATTTAGACTATGCCTCTAACATGCAACTGTGGTGGGATGCGTTTTATGGTTTTATCCCGGGTTCAGTTGGTGAAACCTCAGTATTGGCGCTGTTAGTTGGCGGCCTGGCACTGATTTACTTCCGTATCGCATCCTGGCGTATTGTTGCCGGTGTAATGGTGGGTATGGTGCTGACATCTTATCTGTTCAACGCCATTGGTTCAGAATCTAATGCTATGTTTGCCATGCCTTGGCACTGGCATCTGGTATTAGGTGGTTTTGCCATCGGTATGTTCTTCATGGCGACTGACCCGGTATCTGCTTCTTTCACCGACAAAGGTAAATGGGCTTACGGTATGCTTATCGGTTTCATGGTTGTGATGATCCGAGTAGTTAACCCTGCATACCCAGAAGGTATGATGTTAGCAATACTGTTTGCAAACCTGTTTGCACCACTATTCGATTTCTTCGTGGCTCAGGCCAATATCAAGCGGAGGCTGGCACGTAATGTCTAGTAATAACGATAGCATCAGCAAAACGCTGATTGTAGTCATCTCTTTATGTCTGGTGTGTGCAGTTATCGTATCTACTGCTGCTGTACAACTACGCCCACAACAAACTGCAAATAAGTTGCTGGACTCCCAGAAAAACGTGCTGGCTGTAACAGGCTTACTGTCAGGTTCAGACATTGCTGCTTTATACAGCAAGCATATTGAAGAACGTTTTGTCGATTTAGACAGCGGTGAGCTGGTTGATAAGCCAAAAGATTATGACTACCGCAAAGCGATGAAAGACCCTGCTACCAGCGAGCGTTTATCGGGAGATGAGGATATTGCCTCAATTAAAACCCGTGCTAACGTAGCACCGGTTTACTTTGCTTATGAAAACGGTGTTGAGTCTGGTGAATTGTCTGCAATAGTACTGCCAATTCACGGTTATGGTCTGTGGTCTACCATGCATGCCTTCCTGGCGTTAGGGCCGGACGGTACTACCATTCAGGGACTGAACTACTACGAGCAAGGTGAAACTGCTGGCTTAGGTGGTGAAGTACAGAACCCGAAATGGTCTGCGCAATTCGTTGGTAAGAAACTACTGGATCAGTCAGGCCAGCCTGCTATTAAAGTGGTTAAGCCTGGCAACGCCAGTGCAGATTCTGCTTTTGAAGTAGACGGTTTATCTGGTGCGACATTAACCAGTAACGGTGTACAGCATACTTTCGATTTCTGGGCAGGTGCTAAGGGCTTTGCCCCGTTCCTGGCCAAAGTTCGCGATGGAGCATTAAACAATGGCTAACGCAAAAGAGATTAAAACGGTTCTTTTCGGGCCGGTTTTTGCCAATAACCCTATTGCATTGCAGGTACTGGGTATTTGTTCTGCACTGGCAGTAACGACGAAAATGGATAAAGCCTTGGTAATGTGTATTGCACTTACTTTGGTAACGGCCTTTTCAAACTTCTTTATTTCATTGATCCGTAATCATATTCCATCAAGCGTGCGTATTATTGTGCAGATGACAATTATCGCATCTTTGGTAATCGTCGTTGACCAGTTACTGAAAGCCTTTGCTTATGATGTGGCAAAAGAACTGTCGGTATTCGTTGGTCTGATTATTACCAACTGTATCGTAATGGGGCGTGCAGAAGCTTATGCTATGAAAAGCGCTCCGGGTATCAGTTTCCTCGATGGTATCGGTAACGGTTTAGGTTACAGCGTTGTATTGATGACGGTTGCCTTTATTCGTGAGCTGGGCGGTTCGGGCACAGTATTTGGTGTTGAAATTTTACCTCTGGTAAAAGATGGCGGCTGGTATCAGCCTATGGGCTTACTGTTAATGCCACCTAGCGCATTTATCATCATCGCCTGCTTTATCTGGATACTGCGCACCTTCCGTACCGAACAGGTAGAGAAGGCCTAAGGAGAATTAGATGGAACATTATATTAGTTTATTCGTTCGTGCGGTTTTCATTGAAAACCTCGCACTGTCATTCTTCCTTGGGATGTGTACTTTTATCGCTGTATCGAAAAAAATCACCACGGCTTTTGGTCTGGGTGTTGCGGTAACAGTGGTGTTAGGTATTTCAGTACCAGTGAACAATCTGGTATACCAAAACTTATTGGCGCCAGGTGCGCTGGACTGGGCCGGTTTCCCGGAAGCTGACCTTAGCTTTTTGGGTTTCTTAACCTATATCGGCGTTATTGCTGCGTTAGTACAAATCCTGGAGATGATTTTAGATAAGTTCTTCCCGGCGCTGTACAACGCTTTAGGTATTTTCCTACCGCTAATCACGGTTAACTGTGCCATTTTCGGTGCGGTAGCTTTCATGGTTGAGCGCGACTACAACTTTGGCGAGAGCGTGGTATTTGGTATCGGCAGTGGTATTGGCTGGATGCTGGCTATTACGTTACTGGCAGGTATTCGTGAGAAGTTAAAATACGCAGATATTCCACACGGTTTACGTGGTCTGGGTATTACCTTCTTAATGGTTGGCTTAATGGGGTTAGGCTTTATGTCTTTCTCTGGTGTTTCACTGTAAGGGGTAAAGGCAGACAAGATGGAAAATTTAGACATATTTCTTGGCGTTGGCATGTTTACCCTGGTGGTTCTGGCGTTAGTCGTTATCATTTTAGCGGCTAAATCTAAGCTGGTTGCCTCAGGTGACGTTACCATCGGCATTAATGGTGACCCGAGTAAAGCGATTAAAACCAAAGCTGGTGGTAAACTGTTAGGCGCGCTGGCTGATAAAGGGATCTTCTTATCATCAGCTTGTGGCGGCGGTGGTTCATGTGGTCAGTGCCGCGTGCATGTTAAATCAGGTGGGGGCGAAATTCTGCCAACAGAACTGGGCCATATCACTAAAGGTGAAGCGCGCGAAGGCTGCCGTTTGTCATGTCAGGTTAACGTGAAAACTGATATGGAAATTGAAGTTGAAGAGGAAATCTTCGGCATCAAGAAATGGGAGTGTACAGTTATCTCTAACGATAACAAAGCGACCTTCATTAAAGAGCTTAAGCTGCAGATCCCGGATGGCGAATCGGTTCCGTTCCGTGCCGGTGGTTATATTCAGATTGAAGCACCTGCGCACCATGTTAAGTACAAAGATTTTGATATTCCGCAGCAATTCCGTGGTGACTGGGAACGCTTTAACTTCTTCAGCCTGGAGTCAAAAGTAGACGAGGAAACTATCCGCGCTTACTCAATGGCGAACTATCCGGAAGAAGAAGGCATTATCATGCTGAACGTGCGTATCGCTACGCCACCACCAAATAACCTGACGCTGCCTTGTGGTAAGATGTCATCCTTTATCTGGAGCCTGAAAGAAGGTGATAAAGTGACGATTTCCGGCCCATTTGGTGAGTTCTTCGCCAAAGAAACCGAAGCAGAAATGGTATTTATCGGTGGTGGTGCTGGTATGGCGCCAATGCGTTCACACATTTTCGATCAGCTGCGTCGGTTAAAGTCGAAGCGTAAGATCACGTTCTGGTACGGTGCCCGCTCGAAGCGTGAAATGTTCTATGTGGAAGATTTTGACATGCTGGCGGCTGAGAATGACAACTTCGAATGGCATGTTGCTTTGTCTGATCCGCAGCCGGAAGACAACTGGAGCGGTTATACCGGTTTTATCCATAACGTCATTTATGAGAACTACCTGAAAAACCATAAAGCACCTGAAGATTGCGAATTCTACATGTGTGGTCCTCCGATGATGAACAAGGCCGTGATCAATATGCTTAAAGATCTTGGCGTTGAAGATGAAAACATCCTGTTAGACGACTTCGGCGGCTAATATTTAATGTGACAACAAAAGGGGCGACCGCAAGGCTGCCCCTTCTGCTATCTGGAACTGCTATGCATACACTTTCTTCTGTCAAACTCTGCTTTATTTGCATCATCATAAGCGTCATTACTGCGTGCAGCCCGGCTAAGCCTGGTAACGAACAAGTACAGCTTAATGGCAGCACGATGGGAACCTATTATGTCGTCAAGCTATACAGCGCACACGAGCTGGATACCGCAGCACTACAACAGCAAATTGATACCGAGTTAGAACTGGTCAATGATTTGATGTCAACTTACCGGCCAGAGTCTGAACTAATGCGTTTCAACCGCTTCGATTCTGGCAAGGCGTTTCCATTGTCAGAACAGACACGGGTAGTGGTGGCTGAAGCATTACGTCTTGCTGAGCAAACCAATGGTGTATTAGATGTTACTGTCGGACCCTTAGTTGAGCTGTGGGGCTTTGGTGCCCATGGCCGCATCGAGCACGCGCCGGATCAGGCTGATATTGATAACGCGCGCTCAGTGGTAGGTTATCAGAAGCTGACATTATCGGCTGACGGCCTGACTAAATCAGTGCCGCAGTTGGCAGTTGACTTATCAACCATCGCTAAAGGGTATGGAGTAGACAGAGTTGCTGAAATTCTGGAGCAGAATGGTATCGATAATTATCTGGTTGAAATCGGCGGTGAAATGCGGATAAAAGGCAATAAGCCAGACTCGCAGCCCTGGAAGATTGCGATTGAGAAACCAGTTAATGCCGAGCGCTCGGTACAGCGCATTTTGCAAACTGGTGATATGGGCGTTGCTACGTCGGGTGATTACCGTAACTACTTTGAAGAGGACGGCATCCGGTATTCCCATCTTATCGACCCTCGTAGTGGGCAGCCGATACAACATAAGACAGTGTCAGCTACTGTACTACATCCCTCGTGTATGACGGCAGATGGTTACGCTACTGCACTAAATGTTATGCCGTCAGAGGAAGCAATTGCTTTTGCAAACCGGTATAATATTGCTGCGTTATTGGTAGTGAAAACCGAAGATGGTTTTACTGAGCTGGCATCGGACGCGTTTAAACCTTTTCTGACTGAGTAAGCGGAGGCAGCTATGACCCTATTTTTACTGACTTTTGGCCTGTTTTTGCTGGTAGTGGTAGCAATGGCCTCTGGCTTTCTGCTGCAGCGCAAGACTATTGCCGGTAGCTGTGGTGGCCTCGGCGAAATTGGCATCGAAAAAGCCTGCGATTGCGATAAGCCTTGTGAAAAAAGACAAAAACGCATGGAAAAGGAAAAATTCTGGCAACAGAATAAAATTGTCTGATTGTTCGGTTTTAGTAAAATGAAAGGCTGGCGTGTTGCCAGCTTTTTTGTTTTTTCGGGGAAAGGCCTTTGCTGAATAAATTCTTTTTGCTGACTGAACGCCGTACAACAGTGAAGCGGGAAGTCGTCGCCGGTATTACAACATTTATGGCGATGTCTTACGTACTGTTTGTTAACCCATCGATGTTGGCTCAGGCTGGAATGGACCATGGTGCGGTGTTTGTGGCCACGTGCCTGGCTGCAGCTCTGGGATGTCTGGTGATGGGGCTGCTGGCAAATTTGCCGGTCGCGCTGGCTCCGGGTATGGGGCTGAACGCTTTTTTTACTTATGTGATAGTGCTGGAGCAGGGGCATAGCTGGAAAACTGCATTGGCAGCAGTCTTCTTCTCTGGCTGCCTGTTTTTGTTACTGAGTATCTTTAAGATACGGGAATGGATTATCAACAGCATTCCATTGCCATTAAAGATGGGGATTGCTGCGGGGATTGGCATGTTTCTGGCGCTAATCGCCTTGAAAACTGCCAATATTATTGTCGCTAGTCCGGCAACGCTGGTGAAGCTGGGTGATCTGCACAGCCCCCAGGTTCTGGTAGCCGTTGCAGGTTTTTTTGTGATTTTTGCGCTCGCGCACTGGGGCTGGCACAGTGCAGTACTTATCAGTATTTTGTTGGTGACTGTGGCTGCGTTGTTGATGGGGGATACAAAATACAGCGGTGTGATATCTATGCCGCCGTCATTGCTGCCGACTTTTATGCAGCTGGACTTTGCCAGCGCATTACAACTTAGTATGTTGCCCGTTATTCTTAGCCTGTTATTTCTGGATTTGTTTGATACCTCGGGCACGCTAGTTGCTGTTACTCACAAAGCAGGCCTGATGCAGAAAGACGGAGCAGTCCCTGATCTAAGTAAAGCGCTGATAGCTGACAGCTCAGCCAGTATCGCAGGGGCATTACTGGGAACATCGACGACGACCAGCTATGTGGAGAGCACAAGCGGAGTTGCAGCAGGTGGACGCACTGGCCTGATGGCTGTTGTTACCGCAGGCCTGTTTCTGGCTGCACTGTGGTTCGCTCCGTTGGCGGCGATGGTGCCGGCATATGCCACCGCAGGTGCACTGTTGTACGTTGCAACGCTGATGTTGAGCAGTTTGCAGCACGTCCAATGGGACGATGTTATTCAGGCCGTGCCGGTATCAGTGGTTCTGATCATGATGCCGCTGACGTTTTCTATTTCCGATGGCATAGGTATGGGCTTTATTACTTATGCACTGTTATGTTTGCTGACCGGTAAATTGCAGCAAACAACACTGAGTGTTTGGGTGCTTGCGCTGGTATTTCTTAGCAAATTTATCTGGGGATAAGATACTGGGTCGTATTGATGCCTGCGCTTAAACTAGTACTTGTCGCAGTGATGTATGCTGGTTATGCTGTAGCAGTATATTAACGTGCTGAGCATTGCTTAGCAGACACGTCAGGACAAGGATGAAATTACGTGAGACCCTAGTAGCTTATATGTTGCCGTTGCTGGTGCTACCGGTAATGGCATTTGGCTATCTGGCGTACCAGTTTAGTAAAGACTATCTTCAGCAACAGGCCTATTTTCAGGCTGACAAGGCGTTAACATCACAGCAATTGCAGTTAAGTGATTTCTTGCAGCAGCAGCAAATCCGTCTGGCAATGTTAGCGCAAAGTCCCTTGTTACAGCAGTATATTAAGCAGTCCTCTTCAGACAACCTTAGTGGCGTTGAACAGCAGTTTAAGCAATTTGTCAGTACGGATCGCAGAATTGTTTCACTGAAATTGATCAATCTCAACGGTGATTATGAGTTGCAGTTGCCAGCCCGAACAGAATATTCCACGCTGCCAAACCGGCTTCGTAATGAGTATTTTTCGTCACTGCAAGCGCAGGTCGATAAAGAAGGGTACTTTCTGGCGGAGGACATAGACAGTAAAAAGCTACAGTTATTCTTTGCCCATAAGCTTTATGGTAGTTCGGTAACAGAGTCCAGGCGGTTATGGGGTTATTTGGTGATAGTGGTAAACCCCGATATCTTTGCTGAAGTTGTCAGCTATCGCCATACCCCTAACAGTGTCACTTTACTGATCAGTAAAGCGGCTACTATTACTTATGCTGATAATCCGGCGCTGATTGGCAGTGCTTTTGCACCGACCAACTTCAGAGCTATACAGCGCAGTATCGATGCAAACACCTTTTCACCAGAGCTATTGTTGGGGCAGCAGCGTATGTTGCTGGGTAAGAGTTTGCCGGGAAGCTACCAGCTGCTTTATGGCTTAGATGAAAACGAAATCTCCCGCCAGCAGCGTACGTTATCACTGGTGCTGATCTTGTTAACCGTGATGGTAAGCTTGATTTTGCCTTTGCTGGCGTACTGGTTGCTGATCCGCAACATTTTTGAACCTATCAAGCAACTGACGGCTGCAAAAACAGCAGTGGGCCGTGGAGACTTATCCACCTTGCTGGAAGTGAAAAAGCAGGATGAGCTCGGTGATATGTTTGCTGCGTTTAATGTGATGGTTCGTCAGCTTAGGGTCTATCGTGAGCGCGAACGGGCGTATAAGCAGCAACTGGAGGACAAGGTGTTGCGCCGGACGCAAGATTTGGCAAGGGCCAACGACGATCTCGCTGCCGCCAACCAGGAACTTATTCTTGCCAGGGAAGCGGCTGAACAGGCGAACCGGCTCAAGAGTGTGTTTCTGGCCAATATGAGCCATGAAATCCGCACACCACTTACTGCTATTATCGGCTTTTCTGAGCAGGCACAAGGTGAGCGTGATAGCAGTAAACTGCAGGATTATCTGCAGCGGGTGTTAAAAAGCGGCGATCATCTGCTTAATCTGATCAATGATATTCTGGACCTATCAAAAATTGAAGCCGAAAAGCTGGAGCTGAATTACGAACCATTCGATTGTCTGGCGCTAATCGAAGACGTGTTTTTACTGACCAGAAGCCAGGCGGAAAGTAAGGGGTTACAGTGCTTACTGAATTTACATTTCCCGTTGCCTGCAAAACTGTATAACGATGCACTGCGATTCCGCCAGGTACTATTAAACCTGACCAGTAACTCTGTCAAATTCACGCAGAAAGGCAAGATTATCATTGATGTGTCCTTTGACGTGTTAACCAGCCAATTGTCCATTAAAGTTAAAGACAGCGGGATAGGCATGACTCCTGATGAGCTCAGCCGCATTTTTCAACCCTTTGTCCAGGCCGATGCCACAGTAACCCGCAACTTTGGCGGTACAGGGCTCGGCTTATGTATATCGAAAAAGCTGATGCAACAGATGAACGGTGACATTCGGGTGGAGAGTGTCAAAGGTATTGGCAGCTGTTTTGAGCTGGTGTTTGATTGCAGCTCGGCTCAGACGCTATTGCTGGATAGCTATGTTAAAGAGACGACACCAAGCGGTGCTGATACAAAGCAAGCTGTAGCACAGCATCAGCTGCATATTCTGGTCGCCGAAGATAACCCGGATAATCAATTGCTACTGCAACTGATGCTGGAAAAAGCTAATGCCAGCGCTGAATTGGTTGATAATGGCCACAAAGCGGTTGAGAGAGCACTGGCGGAGGAATTTGACCTGATTTTTATGGATATGCAGATGCCGCTAATGGGAGGAGAAGAAGCTACCCGTCTTATCCGCCATGCCGGTATAGATACACCCGTTATTGCGGTAACAGCTAACGTGATGTCGGAAGATTTAGAGCGTTACCGACAGGCTGGTTGTCAGGGGCTTTTACCCAAACCTGTGATTCAGGCCGATTTGTTGGCTATATTGACCAAGTATGGCTCAGGTATAACATTACAGGCCGATACACTGGCGCAGCAGCTCGCCTCTGATCCACAGATGTTGGCGCTTAAGCAGCAATTCACCGCTCAGTTACCACAACTATTGACTGAGCTAGAGCAGCATTTTAACGCTTTGCGCTGGCGAGATCTGGCTTATGCTGCACACAGTCTCAAAGGTAGTGCAGGCAGCATGGGATACCTTGAACTGACTGAACTGGCGGGCAAACTGGAGCGCAGTGCCAACAAGCAACTGCCCGGCGAATCTGAAACATTACTCGGTGCTATGGCGCAGATCATCAGCCGGCATGTGCCTGCTGCTCAATGATTCTGGCGTGCTAAGGAGATAGAATGACCGCACAGCAGCAGTTACTGCAGATCCTGCAGCATAAAATCCAACACGATGAACTGGTGCTACCGACACTGCCGGATATAGCACTGAAGGTCAGACAACGGTCTGCTGATCCAAATGTCAGTTTAATTGAAATGGCCGATATTATTGCCCAGGATCCGGCACTGGCAGCCAGAATGATTAAAGTGGCCAACAGTGCTTTTATGGGGCGCTCTATCAAGGTCAACACATTGAACCAGGCCGTCACACGCATTGGTCTTAGCCAAATCCGTAATATAGCTGTGGCAATGGCGCTGGAGCAGGTGTTTGTATCAAAACACAAACAAGTGCAGCAGCAGTTGGATATGCTTTGGCAAAGCAGCATCGATGTGGCCTGTATTGCAGCGGCATGCCTGGCCTATTACAACGGACGGGTGACAAGAACGGGCTTAAATAAAGATGTGCTGACGCTGATGGCGCTGGTGCATAACATTGGCGCTTTACCGCTTATTACCGAAGCTGAACGGCAACAGGACTTATTAGGGGATTCACGCTTCTTATTATTTATAGCTACACGTTTGGCAACAGATGTCAGTGTCAGAATCCTGTTTGCCTGGAGTTTTGATGAACCTTTTCATCAGGTTGCACTGAACTGGCAGAAGCTGCAACCTGAAAAGCCAGGCCCGGGTTACACAGATTTTATCAGGCTGGCAGTAATAGCCAGGGATGGTTACAGTGACAAGGATTTACAGCAGCGGCTGTTAGCCTATTATGTGAATTTGCAGCTGGTGCCGCAACCTGACTTTATGCAACATCCTGACATACAAACCGTATATCAGGATGTCAGGGCAATGTTCAGTTAAGCTGCCGCTTTACTCTGCGGCGCCAACCTGTTGGCTGATACTGAGTAAGGCCTGGTTTAGCGCAGATGCCATTAGCATTAAATCGGCATCAAGGCGGGCGGTTAAATCTTCCCAGCCGAGTTCATCATTCTGGCCGGTCAGCACATCATGAAACTTAATGCGTTTAATAGCGCCGTCGTCAGTTATGGCCAGAGAAATGGCGTCAGCCTGTTCCAGGCTTATGCTGGTAACCAGTTTATCCTGTAAATGACTTTGCACTTCATCAGCACTTAACAAATGGTTGCTGAACTTTACTTTTGCGCCTTCGTCATCCGGCGCTTTTAACTCAGCATCACTACCAAGCACAAACCCTTGTGGCAGCGCTTGATTCTGCAGCCATAACTGCAGGTGTGTATTGAGTTTATGGTTGTCCAGCCAAGGCAGGGCTGGCAAAGAACCGAGCGCTTTACGCAGCAATGCCAGTACGTCTTCAGCTTTGGAAGCACTACCGCTGTTAATGACCAGCCACTGATTTTCTGGATCGTAGTAACCCTGGGTCAGAGTGGAACGGCTAAATGCCCGGGGGAGCAAACTCAGCTGCAATTCTTCCTTCAGGCTTTGTTTCTCTTTACGGCTCAGCGGGCGGCCCTTTTCCTGCTCCATTGCTTCCAGTTTCGGCTGCATTTCTTCGTTAATCACGGCAGCAGGCAATATTTTTTCCTGTCGTTTCAGTGCGAAAAACAACAAATGCTGACAAGCATGACAATACTGTTTAATGCTGGCATGCAGGGGAAAGCTAAAACCGCTTCTGACCGCTTCCTGTGCAGTGAGCGGGGTGAATTTGAATTCTGCCAGCGCCTGCTCCCAAACGGCGGGATCTGTGCTTAACGGCGCGCTGAGTTTGTAAACCCGGATATTTTTAAACCACATAATTTAACCTACACAAAAAAACTCGGCAGGCAGTATAGCGTGGTTTAGCTCTGGATTTTCAGGTTTTTTGGAAAGCAAATATGGTAATGCAGGCCCTTACCGGGTTCGCTGCTTACCTGAATGCTACCGCCTAACGTCTGGCGCACCAGGTTATAGGTAATGTGTGTACCCAGGCCGCTGCCACCCTGATCACGTTTGGTAGTGAAGAAAGGATGAAACAGTTTCTCCAGTTGGTCCGGGCTTAAGCCTTTACCATTGTCGCTGTATTTAATGTCAACATTATCGTCTTCATCTAACACGGTAATGCGCACCAAACCATCTTCCATGTCTTCAAATCCATGAATTAAGGAGTTCATCAGCAAATTGGTAAAAATCTGTGAGATCGCACCGGCAGGGCAACTTAGCACGATATTGTCCGGGCAATTAACTTCAATCTGATGGTGGGTCTTTTTAAAGTTAGGCTGCAATGAACGGATAACTTCATGCAGGTAATCCGCCAGATTAATAGTACGCACGGCTTCACTGGTTTGATCCACTGCTATCTGTTTAAAGCTGGCAATCAGCTCTGAAGCACGTATGAGGTTAGATTGTAGCAGCTCGGTGCCCTGGCTTGCTTCTTCGATAAAGTGCTCAAGCATTTTAGGTGTCAGCGTTTTGTCTGCGTAGGCTACTGACAATGCCTGTAATTTCTCAGCCAGAAAACTGGTTGCTGTTACGCCAATACCAACCGGGGTATTCACTTCATGGGTTATGCCAGCAACAAGACCGCCCAGTGCAGCCATTTTTTCCGATTGCACTAAGCGATCCTGCGCCTGTTTTAAATCGTCGACAATTTTCTCCAGCTCAGTTTGCTTGCCACGCAGCGCGCCTTCTGTATGACGGCGACGTTCAATTTCTTCACGTAAGCTTTGTTGTTTAACTTCAAGTTCTTGTTTTTGCTGCTGCAGATCCATCATTGCCTGGCTTAAACCTGATGTTTTACGCGCAACCTCCTGCTCCAGCATCAGATTTTGCTGATCCAGTTTTTCATTAGATAGCAGTAACTGTTTTTGTGTTGTCTCTAGCTGATTCTTATAATCCTGAACCCTGCCAATCAGCCGGTTAAAGGCGTCGGCCATTACGCTCAGCTCAGAGGTGTCATCGTGCTGAATTTCCACTTTTGCGCCATCAAGCTGATCCAGTTCTAAATCTTCAATCTGTTGTGTCAGCTCAGTCAGTGGTAATGTCAGCTGCTTGCGAAACGCCATCAAAAACAAAATGATCAAAAAGGTGGTTTTGAGCATCGCGTTACCGACCAGAAAGTAAATACCCACCTTTATCCTGTCTATAACTACCGCCCTGCTTGAAAACAGCGTGACATCGCCTACCTGGGTAGCACGGCCCGAAAATTCAAAAATAAGCGGAAAGGTGTAACCAAAGATGCCAGATTGTTGTTCAGTCAGCCTTACACCTTCACGTACCAACTGTGTACTGAATCTTTCCTGGATATTGATATAACGGCCAAGCTGCGTAATGACGGCACCGCTGTCATCTCGAACTATAATGCCTTCTATCGCTGGGATGGCCAGCAGGCCATCAGCGATAATCATTGCCTGTTGGGTGTTAAGCTCCCAAATGGCGCGGGTCAGGCTGCCGGAAAACGTTTGTTGCAGTGTTTCCAGTTCGCCGTTGATATGATCTTTAGTATTAAAGTACTCAGCAACAATTTGCCCCAGAGTAACCACAAATGTCAGGATGAAGTAGACCGACAATACTTTGGTTAATAGCTTACGGGATAAGCTTTTGTGCTGCATGAAGGTACCTTGTGGCGAATTAAAATTGCTTTTATGGCTCTACGATAACCAATAACCGGCTGTTTGCAAATAGCGCATGTGGATCTGGGCTATTTATAGCGCAGATATTGCTTTATAGTGGCGTAATGTATATATTTTTTGACCAGATATTGCCAAGAACCACTATAACAAACAGGCAGCAGACATGGCTTTAAACGCGTTAATTTGTGATGACTCTTTACTCGCCCGCAACCAATTAAAGAAGTCCCTTCCCGCAGAGTTCGATGCCAATATTGTGACCGCCAGCAATGGTGTTGAGGCGTTAGCCACATTACGCTCACAGGAGATAGGGCTGGTGTTTCTCGACTTAACGATGCCGGAACTTGACGGTATAGGTGTGCTGGAAGCTATCAAAGCAGACGCCATGGATTGTCTGGTGATAGTGGTGTCAGCGGATATTCAGCCGGAGATGCAAAAAAGGGTAATGGAGCTGGGGGCACTGGCGTTTATCCAGAAACCTGCCAGCGCAGCGAAGCTGGCCGATGTGATGCATAAGTACGGTTTAATATGACAGATTTCCAATTTAGTGAAGAGCAGCGCGACTGCCTGCAAGAGTTGGTGAATGTTGCTATGGGGTTAGCCAGCGATAAGCTGGCGCGCTATCTTAATACACTGGTGCATTTGCAGGTGCCGGCTATTAAGCTGGTGAAGACGGAACAGCTGCCTGAGCATTTCGCCGACCGGCATCAGCAGCAAAGTGTGACCATGATTAGCCTTGGTTTTTTTGGCGACCAGGGGCTGCGTGGTGAAACCATCATGCTGTATCAGCTGGAGAATGTTGGCGTGATCGCTAAGTTGCTGGGCTACAGT
>CEVB01044560.1_pt1 | contig 23567 bp, 14 predicted proteins | sample 531381 | NCBI WGS metagenome assembly CEVB01 (sample SAMEA2622763, study PRJEB7988) | marine metagenome | biome: marine biome (ENVO:00000447); feature: surface water layer (ENVO:00002042); material: "saline water (ENVO:00002010), including plankton (ENVO:xxxxxxxx)" | depth 5 m | reverse complement strand
TAGTGCTAGTACCGCAAATTTATTTGTAACAGATTCAACTGGTCTTGCTAATACTGATTACGTTTATGCTATAGATTCTTACGGTGATCTAGTAAGTGGTATAGGTGCTTCCGCTTGGAGTCACGCTAAAATTACAGCTGTAGATAACAGTACAACGCCACATACTGTAACAATAGATCAAACGCAAGGAGACAGTAGATTTTTAAAAGATACCACGTTAATAAAACATGAATCATTTAAATATCCAAATATTATTCTTTCTACAAACGTTGATAAAATTACTTTTTCAAATGCAGTAGAAAACTCAACTATAGCCGATGCCACTACTTTAGAGCTTGACTGCGATGGTATAAGTACTTTTGTTGTTACAGAAGGAGTGACAAACGTAGGTGCCACATCTTTGTTTATAGAAACATCTCAACATAATAAAAAGAGAGAATTACCTTGGTGGAACTGTTATAGCTTTGCTAACGGTGTTGAGTCTGATAGAATGAGAGATGATTTTAATGCTGTTAGAATAGATAAAGGTGTTAAAGCATCTATGCCTTTAGCAACACCTTATGAAGAAGAAAGAAAAGGTAGCAGCTTTATATTCTCTGGAATATATAACTCTACTAGCGGTGTTAACAATACAAATCAGTTTATACAAGCAGAACCTATAACAAAAGATTTAAATCCTATATATGGTTCTATACAAAGAACAATAGCTAGAGATACTGATCTTGTAACATTTATGGAAGACAAAGTGTTTAAAATACTAGCTAAGAAAGACGCGTTGTTTAGTGCTGGTGGTAGTGCTGCATTAACAGCTTCTAACAAAACACTAGGACAAGCAATTGCTTTTTCAGGTGATTATGGTATATCTAAAGATTCTAACTCAGTTGCTGTTGCAGGATTTAGAATGTATTTTACAGATAGAAACAGAGGTGCTGTATTAAGATTATCAAGAGATGGAATAACACCTATATCTAATAATGGTATGAAAGATTATTTCTTTGATAACTTCTCCGCTATAAACTCTAATCATGGTTTGATAGGAACTTTTGATGATAAAAAAGATACTTACAATTTAACTTTTTATGGTTATACAGACACGTTAGGTAATGCTAACCCAACTATAAGTTTCAGTGAATCTGTTAAAGGTTTTACAAGTTTTTTAAGTTTAAAAAGTGGAGATAGCGATACTGATTACAAATTAATAAACGGTGCTGGTTTTAACAATCAATATTACACTTGGCCTGTTAGTTTAGACCTTGGTACTAACGAGATGCATAAAATATATAAACACCACTCAAATAATACGCATGCTAATTTTTATACAACACAACATTATCCTTCTATAGATGTTATATTAAATGATGCTCCTGATACGGTTAAGAATTTTAAAACTATGAATTATGAAGGTTCTCAATCAAAAATCATAGTTCAAACAGCTGGTGCGACTGGTGTGTCTACAGATGGTGAATATTACAATAATACAGCTAAATCAGGTTGGTATGTTGATAGTATAACAACAGATCAACAAGCTGGTAAAGTTCACGAGTTTATAAATAAAGAAGGTAAGTGGTACGGTAAAATAAAAGGTATTAGCAATTCGTCTAGTCGTGCAGTTGATTTAAAAGCGTTTAACGTGCAAGGGTTAGCTCCAGCTTATACAGGTACAACAACAACGGTGGTAAGAGTTGATGATCTTTATCCTTGGCCACTAAATGAATCGCTACAATTAGGAGATCTTTTATTTAGTGCTGGTACACTAACCAACAACCAAAGTAGCACAACAACGTTTTTAGGTATTGTTACAGCTATAACTCCTGATAATGGATCTACTGGTTATCATCAAATAACACATGATAATTCTGGTAGTGCAAGTGCTCCAACAAACGGTCAGTTTATATTTTTCGCTAAAGACGAAAGAGTTAATTTAAGATCTGTGTTAGGTTATTATGCCACGGTAGTTATAAAATCAGACTCAACAACTGCTGGTGAAATATTTACGATTGGAGCCGATTGGCACGAAAGTAGTAAATAAGTGGTAAAAAGTGTAACTATATCATTATATTAAATAAAATTAAATGTCAAAAAACCAAATAGATATAAAGACTAAAAAAGAACTAGCTTTAAAAACCAGAGAGATTATATCTGATATTGAATCAGAGTTAATTAAAATGGTTCCAAGTAGTAACGGTCAGATAGTTGATTATCACGATAGTGTACACTTTCCTTTGAAACATACTTTTGCAGATGGTATATATGTTAGACAAATGACCATGAACAAGGGTAGTTTTTGCATAGGAGCAATACATAAAGATTTACATGTTTGGTTTTTATTAACCGGACATATAACAGTAATTACAGAAGATACCAAAGAAGATTACATAGCGCCTTGCTATGTTGTAGCTAAACCAGGAACAAAAAGAGTTATTGGAGCAAATGAAGATTCTATTTTTGTTAACATACACCAAAATCCAGATAACTGTAAAGACATAGAAGAGTTGGAAAATAGATTAACCGCAAGAAGTTGGGAAGAATATGGTGAATATATAAAAAATAAAAAACAATAGAATATGAGTATGTTAGTTGTTGGTGGTATCGCCGCTGTTGGTATTGGCGCTTTCAAAGCTTTTGGAGGTGCTAAAAAAGCCAGGAAAGCAAAAAAAGAAGCAGCGAAAGCCAAAAAAGAAATGAATAAAAGAAAAGCTGCCTATGAAGCCGTTGATACGTCAAATCCATTTAAGGATATGACTAACGCTTTTAAAGGACAGAAAAATGTTTATGAAGGTGCTGAGAATAAATTCAAAGACATGAAAAATGCTTTTGCTGACATAGACAACGCTTATAAAGGTATGAAGAATCAGTATGAAGACATGGAGAACACCATGGAAGATTTAACTGTTAACACTCAACAAGCGGAATTTGAAGCACAACAAAACGCGCAAAACCAAGCTAACATATTAGAAAGTATGGCTGGTGCAGCCGGTGGTTCTGGTATTGCGGCGTTAGCACAATCAATGGCTAACCAAGGAGCTTTACAAGCTGCTAAAGCATCTGCTTCTATTGGACAACAAGAATCAGCAAATCAAAAAGCTGCCGCTGAGCAAGAAGGTAGAATACAAGAAATGAAAGCTGCTGAAGGAAGTAAGATAGCTATGGCTACAGCTGGTGAAGAAGGTAGAATACAACAGATGAAAGCTGAAGGTGAGATGGATGTTCAAAAAACTATCATGGGTGAAGATTCTAAGTTACAACAAATGAAAATGGATAGAGAGTCTCAAATGCAAGACAACGAGGCTAATGCTGAAATGGATATACAAATCAAGAAAGGTGAAGGTGATATGTGGTCTGCTGATAAAGAAATGGAAAAACAAAGTACAATGTTAGGTTTAGCAGCGGAAGAGTACGCTGGAGCTAAAGCATCTCAAGAAGCCGGTAGAAAGCAAATGTGGGACGGTATTGGTGGTGCTGTTAAAGGAATAGTTGGTCTATCTGACAAACGAGCAAAAGAAGATATTGTTGAATTAGGATTATCACCTAGTGGAATACCAATATATTCTTTTAAATATAAAGGTTCAAATAGCAAAAGCTTTAGCGGTGTGATAGCACAAGACTTATTAAAGCTTGGTAGAACAGACGCTGTTTGTGTTATGGAAAATGGTTATTATGGTGTTAACTACGATGTTATTGATGTTGACATGTTAGAATTAAAAACAATATAATTATGGCGACAAATCCAGGATTAATGGGATCTTATAAACGAGCTATGCAAGCTGAAGCTGGTGGACAAAACCAAGCTGCAGAGGGTATGGCTAGTGTAGCTTCCGATATACTAAACTTTACTCAAGAACAACAAGAACTAGAGTCTCGTAAAGTTCGTGAAAAACTTCTTAAAGATAAAAAGGAAAAAGAAAGATTAGCTAAAGATAAGGCATTAGACGATAATCTTGATAGATTAGAAGCAGCTGGTTTGTCAGCTCAAATGGGTACCGCTTTCATGGAACCTTATTATGACTATATTACAGAACAAAGAAACGCTCAATATGAAGCTTTAACAAATGGAGATAAAAAACGAGCAACAGATCACTTGTCTAGAGTAAAAGTTTTAGCACAAACAATGCAACAAATAAAAGATGCAAAACAAGAATTTTTAGAAAACACCAGAGGTGGTAGTGGTGATACTAGTCAATTATCAAAAGGTATATCACAACAACAATTATCTTTTGCTAAACAATTATATTCACAAGATCCAAACTTATTTGTTTTCTTTGCTGGACAAGATCATCTCGAAGAAGGTGCTCTTGATTACTATGGTGATCCATTAAAGCCAGATCAGCAGTATGCTATAGTAGAAGATTTTAAAGGTGAAGAGCATTATATAAATGTTTTAGATGGTAATAAAAATATGTTCATACAAGACGATAAAGCTGCTTTAACTTTTCAAGAGTTTAGACAAGATCAATTTACAAAATCATCTGCAGCTAAAGCAAATAATAGTTCAGCTGAAATAAATGTTGGTATGATTAAAAATAAAATGGACGACTTGTTTGAAAGTAGAGATACAGTAATGTCATTTGCTAATGATATGGTTTTAGAATCTGATGGTGGTACTTTTAAACAACATTTATATGCTCAAGTTGATAAAATGATAATGCTTGGTGATAACGGTATGGGTGTTTTTGATGAAAATGGAGAGTTGAGAGAAAGAGGTATTGATGAAAGAAAAGAAATACCAGATCCACAAAATAAAGGTAAACTAATACCAAATCCTAATTATGGTCAACTAGAGAACCATTGGGCTGATAGTTTATCTGACGAAGATCGTATCGCTATAACAGAAGCCGTATGTAATCCTGATCATGAAAGTTTTAATTACGAAACTACTAAAAAACTAGTACACGAGTACTATACTAAAAAAATATATAAAGCTTGGTGGAAAGGTCAAGGATTTGATGAAGATAAAATAGACCAGATATATAACGATGCTTATAAGATTATGTCTGAAGGTAAAGATAAAGATCTTAGAACAGCTATAATAAATGGTGAGCAATATGTTGAAGATAATGGTAGAATGGTACCTGTTGAGACACCACCAGAAGAAATAAACCAAGATTACGCTGAAGATACTATGACTGTTGAGGAAGCTCAAAAGATACTAGACGAAGCAGAACCTTACAGTAGAGAAACTATAGAAAAAGCTACAAAAGTTTTATCAGGTAAAAAGAACGCTGATGATGATGATAAGACTTACGCTGTTAATTATAAAGGTTATCAAATAAAATAAAATTATGGCAGAATTAAAACCAGAGCAGAAACAAGCCTTAGAGAGAATGATCGATGAGCTTGAAGCTAAGAACGTTGATAGAGACGAAATCAACAGACAGCTTAGAGCACGTGTCGACGAGTATAAATCAATGAATGAGGTTGAAGAGAAAAGAGAAAAGAAAAAAGATCCAACTAACTTTGGTGAGTTCTTTTCAGATAGTATAGTTAACATTATGAAACCTACACCGCCGGGAAAGCCGGCAGGCTCCGTGGAAACAACGGAAGCGGAGCCAAATGCTTCGGCTTCCGAGTCGGAAGATACTCAATCGGAATCTTCTTTTATAGGTCTTAGTAATGACATGTTAAACATGTACCCACCTGTAGCGATACAAGATGGTACAAGTCTACATCCATACACTAAAGAACCAAACTGGTATGAAAGACAAGAAATACAAAAAAGAATATACGACGACAAGAGAGATATGGCTGGTGATAACACCACTGAGCTAACAGATGAAGAAACAAACACAACTGTTATAGATGGCGTTGCTCGTAAAGAAGAGTCTTGGTTACGTGGACCTTTTAAAGATAAGTATACTTATACGTATACTAAAGACCACCCTAATTACAAAGGGGAAGGACAAGAGGTAAGTGAACAAGATATAAATAAATATGAAGCAGCAAGCTGGGTTAATAGTCTTGATAAAAAAGCAGAAGCTATAGCTAGTCAGTATCATGACTCTGAAATGCAAGAGAAGATAAAGAAAAACCCACTAGCTTGGGTTAATGGTGATGTAAGAGCTAAAGATGTTGAAAACCACGAGCTACAACAGTCTTTAATAAAACAAAGTAAAGCAGAAAATCAAGATATAGATATTAACCAAGATGGCGTTTATAACGTTGAAGACGCTAGGATACAAGGTGAAAAAGATCTTAGAACAGAGGCTGTTGCTTTTGAAAAATACTTAAAAGAAGCTGAAGGTGTATTACAAAAGAAATTTCAAGATCAGTTTTACAAAGAGTATGACGATCAAATTAGTGTTGCTCAGAAAAAAGTACAAACTAAATACGCAGAAATTTTTAATGCTCAATATGGTGAAGAGTTAGATAAAATAAAAAAAGAAATAGTTAAACAGCACGAGATAGATAGTGAAAAAGGTTACTACGCTGAGTGGATGACGGGTGAAGATATAAGTGAACTGTTAGATAAAAAATACAGAAAAGCAACAGAAAACTTACACTTAGAGTTTGAAAAGATATATGCTAAAGAGTGGGAGGCAGATCTTAATAAAGAAATAGAACAGTTAGGTGATGAATTTGCTGAAAAGAATAACCAGTGGTTTACAGACTCTTTTGACAGAATGTTAAAACAATTTACTCCACCCGGCACTTTAATACCAACAACAGAGTATGATGCTGTTGATAAAAAGTTTGATGAAGCTGGTATTATAGGTTTACCTGAGAGAGCTAGAATGAACGCTCTTAATAATGCTTGGTCTCAAGTTTCTGAAGCTTTATCGCCTAGCTTAACATCAAACCAGTTAAAAGCTAGAAAAGCAGAGTTCTACGGTAGATACATGAGAAAGTGGTCTATGAATAGCGCTGGTGAGTATAGTCAGTTTTTCTTTAAAAACATGGCTGAAACAATGGGTGATAAAATAAAACCATTACAAAGTCAAGCTAAAAAAGATATGGTTGCTTTAAGAGATACTGATCCTGAACTTTTTAAAGCAGTAAAAGAAGCAATGAATATTATAAATATTCCTACGTACGATCAAAAAGACATAACTCTCAAAAAGCAAAAAGCAGAAGCTCAAGAGATTTTAGACAAAAATCCAGAGATGTATAAAAGTTTAAAAGGTATACTGGATAGAATGTCAACCTTAGAAAGAGCTAATAACTGGAGGATTGGTATTATAAACAATCCAGAGATTAAAGAAAGCTATTTTAAAATGTTGGGTAAGGGCTTTGGGCATGCTAACGAAACAGATGGTAATATAATAAAGTATTTACCTTTTTTAGCTGGGTTAGATGCTATAGGTGAGGCTGTTGACATGTACGAGCTAGCAAAGAAAAATCCTAAAGACTGGACAACTGAGGAAAGAATAGCAGCACAGTTATTCGCTTGGAAGTCTTCTTCAGATGAAATATCAGCTAACATATCGTCTGGTTACAGACATGGTAAAATGCTACAAGAGGCCGCTCCTTATATAGGTGAGTTTGTAGCTTCTGGACCTGTTTTTGCTGGTACAAGAGCTGTGGCTAAAAAAGCCCTAACAAAAGCTATTATGAACAAGGCAGATGACATGATGATAAACCTGTATAAGCAAGGTTTATACAAAGGTCTAACTGAAGCTGGTAAAAAACAGTTTGTTAAAAACTCTAGAAAAGCTATATTAAAAAATAGAGCTATAAATGGTTTATCATTTTTTGTAGGTACAATAGCACAGACAACAGCTAACCCACAGCATTACATAGGTAAAACTATAGAAAACATGACACCTGAATTGCAAATGCAATTTACACTAGAAGGTGATGAGTACTTAAAACTATTAGATGAGGGTAGATACAACGAGCTAGGACCAGAACCTACATTTGTAGAAGGAACTGAGTTAAGCGGTTGGGATGCTGCTTTTCAAGGCTTTGGTTTAACGTGGGCTGAGTTTGCAACAGAAAGACTAGGAGAGGCGGTTCCTATGTTGGGTAAACATATTGGAGAAGAGTTACTTGTTGATGGTACTTGGTTAAAAAAATTATACTTAGGTTGGTATCAAAAGAAAAACAAAATGACACCTGGTATGTTGAGATCAACTATAAAGAAAACTGGTTGGAACGGTATACTAGGGGAAAACTTTGAAGAGTGGATTAACCTACCTTTACAAAATATAATAACAGGACAACCATTGTTACAAGGTTTTGATGGTGAGTTTCTAGCAGACACATTTGCTGTTACAGGTATAATGGCTGGTGCATTTACAGGTTTAGGTGGTTCTATAAATTTAATGAGTGGTAACTTTAACAATAATCCTGTTTATAATGTTAACGACATGTTCTTTGATAATAAAGAAGAACAAAAGAAAGAGATTTTAAGAAGAATAAAAACTGGTGAAACAGCTGATCTAAATGTTGATATACAAAATGACAACGCTGCGTTTTTTGATATACTAGAAATTCTTAATGAAGAAGGTTTAGCTGATAAGTTAACCAACAACAAAAGAATACAACAACAAAGAGAAGAAAGACACAGAGCACAAGAGCTTGAGATATTAAGAAGAGCAAACTCTGGTGATAGACAAAAGCTTGACACTATTGATAAAAAATTAGAAGAGCTAAACAACAGTGCCGCAGATATAAAAAACACTGAAACACCTGACAATAGTCAACTAGAAAAAATAAATATAGAAAAAGCTAAACTTGAAGTTGAAAAGGAAAAGATAATAAGACCTTACGCCGAAGCTATGCATAAGGAAAACTGGAATGCTGGTGTTGACAAATTACACAGTATGTATGGTCAATTACAGCCTGGAAGAAAGCTAAATGTAAGAAAGTTAAACACAGACGAAATAAACGCTTTAAAAGAAGAGTCTATATTAAATCAAAAGAAATATAAAAAAGAAACTAGTGTTGATGGTAAGGTTTCTTACAGAAACAAAGATGGTGCATTAGTATCACCAGAAGAAGCAAATAAACTTAACAACGAAATACAAGAAGCACAGGCTGGTACTACCTATGGTATGTTTGAAGCTAGTAACAACGAGTTGATATTAAACATAGATCAAGCTGGAACTGCCAAAGGAGTTTCTGCGGTAGAGCATGAGTTTTTACACGCTGTATTAAATAACATAATGGATAACGATCCAGCTGTACAACATGTAATAGGTCAAGCAATGATGCAGCACTTATTAAGATTAGACCCCGCGCAGGTAATAAGTAGTGATTTTGCAAAAAGATTAGCTGGTTACCAAGCTGATGCTATGGCTCAAGGTACTCAAGCAGGGTGGGGTAGAGCTCAAGAAGAGGTTATAACACTATACGTAGACGCTATTGCTAATGGTGATATAAAAATGGAAGAAGGACCAATGACACATCTTGGTGATATTATGAGAAGAGCCTTTAGACATTTTGGTATTAATATGAAGTGGAATGATGGCGCGTCGGTTTATAACTGGTTAAAAGATTTTCGTAAGTATTATAAGAAAGGCAAATTTTCTAGTGGTTTTATAAAAACTCAAGACATGCAAGGTCGTTTTAAAAGTAAAGCAATATTGGGTACAGATCTTTTTAAGCAAGCACAACAAACAGAAATGGATATGCGTGCTATGGAAGAAGGTGAACAACAAGCTGCTAAATCTGAAGACGCTTATGGTATAAATAAAAAGTATGATGAAAAAGGTGTTGCGGGCTACGAAGATATAATTAAAATATATCAAGGTCAAAAAGAAGTAGAAAACGAATATGGTGAAAAATCCTGGACAAGAGATGAGCGTGGTTCAATGATAGATAAAATAGTTAATAGATATGAGAAAAGAGCTAGGTTTGATACTTATAAAAACGACTTAAGAAAAGCTTTAGCATACGATCCTACGTATGGTGTTTTAGGTTTAATATTAAAGTATAACCAAGAGGATAATCCTGGTGTACCATTAAATAAATATATAAACAAATACTTAGGTAGAAAAGCTATAGACTTAGCAAATCAAATACTAGGTAAAGATCAAGCCGGTGATTTTAGAAGTAACGTAGATGATATAGTTGGACTACAAACTAATGAGACAGGTGCTGATGTATTACTAGATCAAAAGCTACAACAAGAATACGAGGGTGAGATAGATGTACCTAATCTTAGAAAAGAATTAATATTTAGAAATGAAAAAGGAGAACCTGTAAAAGGTATACCTGAAGATCTTATATTAATAGTAAAAGATAAAGTTAAAAGAATAGTTAAAAGAGCTGGTTCACCTACAGATCCTAAATTTAAAAAGAAATTACAAGACGAGTTTAAAAACGAACTGTTTAAAGAAATTAAAAACAGAATGGGTGCTGGTAATAACTATAATATTTTTATAGAAGATAACTGGTCTACTATAAATAAGTTTATACCTACATCAACTTGGGTATCTATAGAGAGAATGGTTCCTGCAGCAGAAAGAAAGTTTACTTTTATCAAAACTGCAAATATGAATCCTACTCAAACACAAGATGCTATTGACAAAGGATTAATAAGTCCTATGACAAGTTTAACAGCAGGTAATGATTTACACGCTAAAAAGAAACTTAAGAAAGGAGATATGTTAGATTGGTACTTGAACGTACCTGCTAACACTAAAGGTGAAAGAAAAACTAGGTTAGCTAAAGAAATAGCTACAGAGATGGCGTTTGATGTTACTATGGAAACGTTAAAGCTTCCTGATGTTATTAAGTTTAGAAAAGAAGTTACTGACTTAAAAGGTTGGGAAATTGTTAATGATGAAGCAGCGTTGATAGCTAAACAAATAGATAGAGACCCTAATTACAAGTTTAGCATGGATTTCGTTGACTCTGGTCAGTTTTTAACAGAAGTTAATAGTTTGGTACCTATATTAAGAGAAAAAGGTTCTAATAGTCAGGAATACCAAGATGCTGTAGACTTATTAAATCCATTTACAAAAGCATTTATGGAGGAACTTTTAGAAAAGAATCCACATTTAGCTAATAATCCTGACGGATACTTAAATGCTATAAAAGCTTCTACAAATTTACCTAAAGAATTAATTGATAAAGTTAGAAGTAGAGACTTAAATCTTTACAAAGGTAAATCTTTAGTAGAGTCTGTTGCTAATGAATACGCTAAGAACGTAGATAGAATAGCTAAGAAAATAGATCTAGACATGTTATTGAATCTTAGATCTTCATTAGATATATTTAATTTTCATTATAGAGGTTTAGATGCTGCTAAACTTAAAAAGAGCACAAATAAACCTGGTAAGTATAGAGGTTTGTTTGATAGTATTATAGAAAATAAATACAAAGATAAAAATTTAAACTTTAATCCAGGTAATATTCTAGCTATGAATAAAGATGCTGCTTGGTTTAATAGCATGATAAATCCTATATTTGCTTTAGATGGTACTGTAGAACAAAAACTAGAAATGCTAGCTAAAGTAAGAGATCAACTTGTTGAAATAAACAAAGCAAACATAGACGCTTTTATATACTTTGAAAATAAGTTGGCTGAAAACATAGGTGGTAAAAATGGTATAACACATGAGTTTATTATACAACTACACCAAGCACAAACTAATTTAGCTTTTGGTTTGAGAGCTCTTAGTAGTATAGATTATTTATATTTAGAAGAAGGTGTACAACTGTTACCAAAAGCTTCTAGCTCTCTTAGTAGAAAGCAAGCTGCTAACAATATGGGTAGAAAATCCATTACTGATAAAGAATGGGTAAACTCTCCTGAATATAAAAAGCAGTTAGAAATATATGGTAAAACAAATAACTTTACAAGCGAATATAACAAAGCTAAAAAACAAGCTAAAAAAGAAGGTAAGAACAATGAGCAAGCGGAGTTGTTTGCGCTTAAAAAAGCTATTAAAAAGTTAACAATAAAAGGTGAGCACCTGGGTGCTAACGCTATAACTATGGCTGAAATTAGCGAGCTGCTTATAACTGGTAAAGCTAATCCAGAATCTATAAGAGAAGTTATAAAAGATCATAAACAAATGTTTGGACCAACATGGGTTTCAGATTTAATGGACTCTAAGGTTGATGAAAATGGAAAGCCTAAATATGGTGGAAGAACAAATCCTGAAGGAGAGTTAAGAATATTAAAAACATTACCGTCTAATATACAGAATAATATATATCATATATCAGGTGTACCTGCTGTAGATCACTTAGCAGAAGCTGGAGCTATGAGAGCTATTGAAAGCTTGTTAGGTAGTGTTAATGAATTAGAAAATACTAAGAAGTTAGTTAAACTTTATCAATCTAAAGATCCTGCTATAAAACAAAAAGGTATTAGTATATTAGATTTTGACGACACATTAGCTAGATCTAAATCTGGAGTTAGATATACTATGCCAAATCCAACTGGTGAACCACAGCCTGGTAGAAAAGTTATATTTTTAGCTGGTGGAGCTGGTAGTGGTAAATCAAATGTTGTTAGAAAACTTGGTTTAGAAGAACAAGGTTTTAAAATAGTAAACTCTGATATAGCTTTAGAATGGTTAAAGAAAAACCACGGTTTACCTGAAGACATGAGAGACTTAACACCTAAACAATTATCAACGTTAGGTAAGTTAACTTGGGAGGCTAGACAAATAGCCGCAAGAAAAATGATGAAGTTTCAAGGTAATGGTGATGGTATAATAGTTGATGGAACAGGTGGCTCATTAAAAAATATGCAAAAGCAAGTCGATGAGTTTAAAGCTAAAGGTTACGATGTGCAAATGGTGTTTGTTGAAACATCTCTTGAAACAGCATTGCAAAGAAACCGTGATAGAAAAGAACGTTCATTAAGAGATGGTATTGTAAAACGAAATCATGAAAAGGTACAAGGTAATAAAGAAGCGTTTAAAGAATTATTTGGTAATAATTTTGCAGAAGTTAAAACAGACAAACTAGGTTTAGATGATCCAATGCCTAACAAACTTGTTAAGAAGTTAGATAAGTTTACAAAAGGTTATATAAAAGGTAGAATAGACGCTACTGGTTTTGCTCAACAAGGTGCAGATCTATTAGCTAAAGGAGCTGAGTTTGATTTTTCAGAGTTTAACTTAGTTGTAGAAGGTTCTAAAGGACCATTGTTTGAAAAAGCTCAAAAGCTTGCAGAAAAGTATGGTACTAAAGATATGTTTATATTGACAGCTAGGCCTGCTGAATCACAAAAAGCTATATACGAGTTTATGAAATCTCAAGGTTTAGAAATACCTTTAAAAAATATAACTGGCTTAGCTAACTCTACATCTGAAGCAAAAGCATTATGGGTTGCTGAAAAGATAGGTGAAGGGTATAATGATATATACTTTGCTGACGACCATTTAGAAAACGTGCAAGCTGTTAAAAATATGGTTGATCAGTTTGATGTTAAAGGTAAAGTGCAGCAAGCTAAATACAAAGAGAGTAAAGATTATAGTGGTGATTTTAATAATATACTAGAAGAGTCAACTGGTATGGGTGCTCAGCTAACTTTTTCTGAAGCTGTTGCACAACTTAGAGGTTCTAAAATTGGTAACTGGAGATTTTTTGTACCACCATCTGCCGATGATTTTAAAGGTTTGTTATATTACTTTTTAACAAAAGGTAAAAAAGGTGATGAACAAATGGCTTGGTTTCAAAAAACTTTATTAGATCCTTTCAACAGAGCTATGAGAGATTTAAACTCTGCTAAACAATCTATAACTTCAGATTATAAATTACTTAGAAAACAAATGCCTGGTGTTGTTAAAAACTTAAATAACATCGTGGAAGGTACAGATTTTACTTATGACCAAGCTATTAGAGTTTATTTATGGGCTAAAAATGATATTGAAATACCAGGTATATCAAATAGAGATACAAAAACTTTAGTCAATACTATAGAGAACGATCAACAACTAAAAACATTTGCTGACTTTTTAGGTAAGTTAACAAAACAACCAGAAGGTTACGTGCAACCAAGTGAATATTGGACAGTTACAAATATAGGTGCTGACTTAGAGTCTATAACCTCTAACGAAGGTAGAGATTTTTACTTACAAGAGTTTAAAGAAAACAGACGAAAGATATTTGGCGAATGGTATAGAGGTAGACTTATAGGGCCTAACATGAATAAAATAGAAGCTCTTTATGGTAGTAGATATAGAGAAGCTTTAGAAGATATACTATGGCGTATGGAAAATGGAACCAATAGAGGTTTCGGTAGTAATCGTTTAACAAATTCATTTAGTAATTGGGTTAACAACTCTGTTGGTGCAATAATGTTCTTTAATGCTAGATCTGCTATATTACAGACTTTATCAACTGTAAACTTTATAAACTGGAGTGACAATAATATATTAAAAGCTGGTTTAGCTTTTGCTAATCAACCGCAGTTTTGGAAAGACTTTAGTTATATATTTAACTCTGACATGTTAAAGCAAAGAAGAGGTGGTCAACAACGTGGTATTAACGAGGCTGAACTAGCTGAAGCTGTAAAAGGTAAAAAGAATAAAGCTCAAGCAGCATTAAAATGGTTGTTAACTAAAGGTTTTTTACCTACACAAATAGCAGATAGTTTTGCTATTGCTTCTGGTGGTGCTACGTTTTATAGAAATAGAATTAAAACTTATTTAAAGAAAGGTTTAAGTCAAAAAGAAGCAGAGCAAAAAGCATTTGATGACTTTCAAGCTATTGCAGAGGAAACACAACAGTCAGCTAGACCTGATTTCATATCACAACAACAGGCTTCTCCATTAGGTAGATTTATATTAGCATTCCAAAATACACCTATGCAGTATACTCGTTTAACTAAAAAAGCTGCATTAGATTTAATAAACGGTAGAGGTGATTGGAAAACAAACGTTTCTAAAATGATGTACTATGGAGCTTTACAGAATTTAATATTCGCTAGTTTACAGTCTGCTTTATTTGCTTTAATGTTTGATGATTTTGAAGAAGAAGATGAAAAAACAGAAAAAAGATATATTAGAATAGCAAACACAATGCTTGACTCTATATTAAGAGGTACTGGTGTAGGTGGTGCTGTAGCATCAACTTTAAAAAATATGATAATAGAGTTTGAAGCTCAAGAATCTAAAGATTGGGGTAGTGATCATGCTTACACCTTAATAGCTATGGCTAATTTATCACCACCTATCGGTTCTAAGCTTAGAAAGTTGTACTCTGGTATACAGTCTTATAGGTTTAACAAGGATGTAATACCAAGAAGAGGTTTAACACTTGATAATCCAATGTGGCAAGTTGTTGGTAATGTAACTTCTGCTCTAACAAACTTACCTTTAGATAGAGTTGTTAATAAGGCTAACAACGTTGCTGTAGCAATAGATCAAGAAATGGATACATGGCAAAGAGTTGCGTTGATATTAGGTTGGAACAAATGGGATCTTGGTATTAAAGACGAAGATATTGAAAAAATTAAAGCAACAATAAAAGAAGAAAAGAAAGAAGCTTCAAGAGCAAAACAAAAAGAAAAAAGAAGAAAAAAACAAGAAGAAAGAAAAAAGAATATCACACCTGATGATAGAGATGGCGATGGTAAAAAGGAGGTTCGTTGTAATGCTAAAACATCTAGCGGTGCAAGATGTAAAAACGTTACTGAATATTTAGAGCATGGTTTATGTGGTACACACTTAAGATATATAAAAGAACCTGGTGTGTATGTTAGTAATGGTGTTTCTTATAACGTTGGAGCTAGTAATTTAAATAGATTTAGAAAAGAACATCCTAATGCTAGGCTAAAAAAGAAAGTTAACAAGTGATTTACAGATATATGAATAGATTAATAATACTACTAATAATAATTTTAACATCTTGTACTACGCCTAAAGAATGTTGTTCACAAGACTTGAATAAAATATTTAAGTTTTCTACGTTTTATGCTGCTGCAAGCGGAGGTACTTCTATATCAGATATAGATGTATACTCTGTTACTAATGGATTAGAAACTTTTACAGTACAAACGCCGTTTGATTATAATTTAGCTTTTGGTATACGTAAAATAGCTAGATTTGGTTATGAAAACAAAGCTCAAACATTTTACGATGGAACTGAAACATCATGGTCTGATGGCGCTAGTATTGGTAAGGTTAGTGGTCTTGAGTTTTTGTTTGAGGTAGATATGAAACGTCAAGAAGGTATAGAGTATCTTGATCAACATCACTTTATAAGATATGTAGCTGATAATTATATTTTAAAAGGAGAGTATTTACAAGATGGCTTTGCTGATATAGAATACTTTGAAACTTCTCAAAGGTATAGATATGATTACAAAGGTGTTTCGTTTAACGTTGGTATAGCGCAAAGAATGTCGGAGCCTTATGGTTATGATCCTTTAGAAGAGTGGAGACTTGATAATGGTGATATACATTATACTTATCTAGCAATACAAGAGGGTTATAATATAGATGTATATAATTCTATATATACAAATCCAAATGGTGACGTAGTTGCTACTAGTTCTGAAGTTTGGGAAGAGGTAGTTATACCAGAAGTATTAGCTAATTATGTTGGTAAAAAAAGAAATGAGTTAGATAGAAAACTACAACAATCATTGATAATAGGTTTTGACTACTATTATTACAAAAAAAGTTTTTGGCTACATTCTTGGGCTAATTTAATGCCTTGGCACTATGATGATGGTGGTACTTTTTCATATCACAATTACAACAACGGTGAACAATGGTATGATTATTCTGGTGGTTTAATATTTGGTTATAAATATAGTAAACACCTTGGTATGTTTGTAGAAGGTAAATATAATAAATACTGGAATCGTGAGTGGTACGATTTCAAATGTGGAATTAATTACGTAATATTTTAAAATGACAAAAGAATTAAATGAAAATACTAGCTTTAAAGTTAGTATACAAACGTTGATAGGTATAGGATTTGCTATGGCTACAATAATAGGTATGTGGTTTGCTTTACAAGCAGATATTGCAGAAGCAAAGGAGTTACCATCACCTCCAGACCCAGAGGTAACACGTATGGAGTTTGATATGAAAGATCAAATGATACGTAATACTATTATGGAAACTAAAAAAGATGTAGAAGAAATAAAAGAGTCTTTAGAAAAAATAGAAGACAAACTATATAATAGATAATTAAATGAAAAAAATAATAATACTACTATTACTTTGGTCTAGCATAGTTAATGCTCAGGTTAAAGTTATACACTTCAATGCTGAATGGAACAGCGCTAATAACGTTGAATGGTTTAGTAAGCTTTCTGACGCTAAAAAAGAAAGTATGGATATTGGAGATGGTGATTGTCAAAAAAAATATAAGATAGCTGTTGTACCAACTATCATTATATTTAAAGACGGTGAAGAGGTAAAAAGATTTCAAGCTGATTTAAGTTTTAAACTTTTAGCAACTAGAAAAGAAGTGCAAGAAGAGATTGATGAACAATTAATGAGTGATTTTTAATGGCTAATTTATTTAAAAAATTTGATATAAAAAAGCTAAAAGGTAAAAAACCTCCTAGCGATAATTCTTTTGATACGGATCAAGAGATAAAACATATTGCTAAAATACCTATAAACAAAAAGTTTATAAAAGACAAAGATGATGTTTATGGTTCTTTTAAAAAGACAGCTAAAGAAAATAACGTGGAGTTCCCAAGCAAACAAGTTGGTAGATTAATAGATGATTCAAGAGAGGTAATAAGTAAATTAAAAATGCACTTTAACAGGCCAAGACCAAAGGTTTTAGCTAAAAAAAGAGGTATGAAACTAGAAAACGTCATGCTCAAATCAATGGACACACCTTCTTACCCTTCAGGTCACTCAACACAAGGTATACTTGTTGCTAAATATATGTGTGACATGTATCCAAGTAAGTCAAAACAGTTTATGAAAACAGGAAAAGATATATCTAATAGTAGATTATCAGCTAGGTGTCATTATCCTTCTGATAGTAAATTTGGAGAAAAGCTAGGTGAAGAAATGTACAAACATGTAAAAAATAAAATATAATGAAGAGAATATTATTAATACTATTATTTCCAATAATAACTTTTGCTCAGAAAGAGTGTGTTATAAGTTTAACTACTGATAGCTACCCATCTGAAACTTATTGGATTTTATTTGCTGATAGTCTTTATGGTGACACTATAGCCGATGTACAAGCTGGCCACTACACACAATCTAACACAACATATCAAGATACATGTTATATATCAGATACTATAAGCACTATAGTTTTTTTAATAAGAGATACTTATGGAGATGGTATGAATGGTAGTTATTATGTGGCTGTATGTGAAGACACTATAATAAATAGACCTACCGTAAGTTTTACCACTGGTTTATATACAACTAGAACGGTACCACAGTGCTTACCTAACCCACCACCTGAGCCATGTGTACCAGCTATGGTTAATATTAATTTAGATCAATTCCAAGGAGAAACATCTTGGGATATAAAAGACACAATGGGTAATTTGTTATATTCAGGAGGCCCATATCCAAACGCTCCTGATTACGAACCACAATTCATTCCTGTTTGTTTACCAGTTGGTAATTTAGTTTTTACTATCTATGATTCTTACGGAGATGGAATGGCTGGTAGCTTGTGGGGAGGTAATGATGGGTCATATTATTTATTTCAATGTGGCGATACCTTAGTTTATGGAACAGAAGCTAACTTTGGGACAGACTCCACGCATGTATTCATCTCAGACACGTGTACACCTCCTCCACCAGTTCCCGGTTGTATGGACGAAGATTATTTAGAATATGATCCATTAGCAACTGTAGACGATTCTTCTTGTGTCACCCTAAAGATTTGGGGTTGTATAGATTCTACAATGTTTAATTATGATCCTGTAGCTAACTATATGGATTATATAGACAGTTGTGATTATACATTAATACTTCACGATCTTGTGGGTAACGGTTGGGTTGGTAGTAAACTGGAAATATATCAAGAGGATAAAGACACTTTAGAGTTTCACATGAGCCAACCAGGTTTAAACCAATATTTTTCTGTAAATCTACACGCGCCAGATGAGGTTAATGTTAAGTTTTTTGTAAGTCAACAGGCTTCTAACACAGCTTTAGAATGTGGCTTTACATTAGTAAATCCTTTTGGTGATACTGTTATTAGTGTTGTACCACCTTTTATAGTACCTTTTCAAATGTATACTGGTATTACTTATTGTGGTAATACTTGTGTAGAGGTAGTAGAAGGCTGTATGGATAACATGGCATTTAACTACGATAGTACTGCAAACACACCACTACCTTGTTATTACGTGCCAGGTTGTATGTCTCCTGCATATCTAGAATATCATATCGATACATCTAACGCAGTTTATACAGATATTAATATACAGGATAGCTGTCAAACTTTAGCTGTGTTTGGGTGTACAGATTCGACATCATTTAACTATGATAATTCTGCTAATGTTGACAACGGTGGTTGTTTACCTATTATTACTGGTTGTATGCAGCCCTTAGCGTTCAACTATAATCCTAACGCTAACACACCCGATACTTGTATCGCTGTTGTTTACGGTTGTACTTCACCTATAGCTTTTAATTATGATAGCTTAGCAAACACAGATGATGGTAGTTGTATTGGTATAATCTATGGTTGTACAGATTCTACAATGTGGAACTTTATACCTAGCGCAAACGTTGATGATGGAAGCTGTGTACCTTATATTTATGGGTGTACCGACCCTACTATGTGGAATTATAACTCGTTAGCAAACACGGATAATGGAACGTGTATAGCATACTTGTATGGCTGCACCGACTCTACTATGTTTAACTACGACCCGCTAGCAAACACAGACAATAATAGTTGTATTCCTTTTATATTAGGTTGCACAAACCCAATAGCATTAAACTATTGTGATTCTTGTAATACAGACGATTTTAGTTGTATTTTACCTATATACGGGTGTATGGATTCAACAGCTTTTAATTATAATCCATTAGCAAACGTAGACAACGGAACTTGTGTGCCTATAATACTAGGTTGTACAGACCCAACAGCTCTTAATTATTGCGACTCTTGTAACACTGATGATTTCAGTTGTATACTACCTATATACGGTTGTACAGATAGCACAATGTTTAATTATAATCCCTTAGCCAATGTTGACAATAGCTCTTGCATACCTTTTATATATGGTTGTACTAATCCTATTATGCTTAATTACAACCCATCCGCTAATACAGAAGACTTTAGTTGTATCCCTTACATTTACGGTTGTATGGATAGTACTGCTCTTAACTATGATTCAACAGCTAATACTGACAATGGTTCGTGCGTGGCTGTGGTGCAAGGGTGTATGGATCAAGGTGCGTACAATTATGATATAGCAGCAAACGTTAACGATAGTTTATCTTGTTTATATGCTGCTGATTGTATTACTGGACCTGGTATACCTTATTGGTTAAATGATGAGTGTTATGCTTGGGTAATAGAAGTAGATGAATATTGTTGTGATAACGAATGGGACGAGATATGTCAGTTGACTTACAACTACTGTGATAGCTCTTGGACTGGACCATTACCAAAAAGAATAACAAATAAAAAGCTTTTAAAAATAACCGATGTTTTAGGTAGATCTGTAAGTGATTTTACAAACAAGGTTTTGATATATATTTATAATGACGGAACTATAGAAAAAAGAATAAACTATGATAAGTAAACATATTAGTTACAAAGAAGGAGTACATAGCAACACGGCTATGAGAAAAGGTATAGAAAATATACCTAGCGAAGAACATTTAGAAAACATGAAGTTGATCGCTGAGAAAGTATTTGAACCGCTTAGAAAGTGGGTTGGTGGACCAATAAAAATAAATAGTTTTTATAGATGTCCAGAGTTAAACAAAGCAATTGGTGGTTCTAGCAGATCTCAACATTGCAAAGGTCAAGCCATAGATATTGATGACACGTTTGGTATTGCAACTAATGCAGATATGTACACATGGGTAAAACATCACTTAAGCTTTGATCAGATGATATGGGAGTTTGGAGATGATAATAATCCTAATTGGGTTCATATAAGCTACGTGTCTGAAAAGAAAAATAGAAATAGATGTTTAAAAGCTTATAAAGAAAATGGTAAAACTAAATACATGGTAATATGAGTTATAAAATGAGTGGATCGACTTTCTATGGAAAGTCACCTTTTAAAAAGAAAGGACCTTGTTGGAGCGGTTATGAAATGGTTGGTATGAAAAAGAAAGGAGGTAGAACAGTTCCAAATTGCGTACCTTCTCCAGCGAAAGATAAAGCAGAGCCACGTAGAACTATAGGGCCTGGTAAAAACTTTAATAAAGCAAATCCAACAGGTACTGGTGCTGCCGCTGGTGGTGGTATGACACAGAAGGGTGTTAACGAATACAAAAGAAAAAACCCAGGTAGTAAGCTAAAAACAGCAGTAACAACACCACCTTCACAATTAAAAAAAGGTAGTAAAGCTGCTAATCGTAGAAAATCATTTTGTGCTAGATCAAGAGGTTGGACAGGTGAAAGAGGTAGAGCTGCTAGACGTAGATGGAACTGTTAACAATTATTTAACATAACTTTACTTAACACATTATATTTTATTGTGATAATAAAAGTATGGAAACAAGAAAACTAGATATTAGTCCTATTATATATATAGTATTAATGATCACTATCTTCGTGATAGCAATATAAAAAAAGGGAGCTGTTAGGCTCCCTTTATTAATTTAGAACTGTGCGTTCTTCTGATCTTGAACTTCGACCCTGACCTCTTGCGCCAGTGACTTTACTGTTTGCATAGCTTTTCTAACTCTCGTTCCTGCAGAGTTATTTCCCTCTATAAATTTAGTAACATCAGCTTGACAATCATTTATACAGTCTTGTAAGCTGTCGAATAAATCATCTAATTTATTAAAACTCATAATTTAATTTAATTTAATTGTTTATAATTTAATTACTTTTTCTTGCAATCTTTAGGAATACCACATCTATCACAAGTAAGGAAATACATAATAAATACTAAAGTTACCAACCCTACAAAGCCAGCGCCAGCAATACCATTAATCATTCCCATAAAATTACCTATGACATCCATGTTAAACACTAAACTACCTGTTAATAATTGCCATAAAATTGCTACTGGAATTATAGACAACATAATACCTAATAGTCCGCTAAAAAATCCAGTAAAATAACTCATAACTTTTTCCATAATTTTTGTTTTTTAAATTAATACTTATCTACAAAATCTTAAACCTACACCTAACATTAAGTTAGTTGTTTTCGCTGTGGCGTCGTAAACTACTTTAGGATCAATGTATATACCTTTATGTAAGTTAAACATTTTACCAAAACCATAGCTCATGTTTTCAGTATCTAAACCTGATGTAGCCACATACACAAAATAACCATTTACATAGTATCTAGCATGTAGATCATAAGATATGTCTACAGTAGAATCAGCTTGAGATATGTTAACACCTACCATAAGGTTATCAGTTAAACCATAACCAATAGATGGCGCTACAGACCATTCTGTCCAAGCTGTGTTTGCAATGTCGCCAGTACCAATATAGATATCTGACTGATCTTGAGCATTAACTCCAAATATACAAAGTATAGATAAAGCTAGACTCATTACAATTTTCTTCATAATAATTGTTTTAGTTAAAGGCCTGTTATTTCGCAAGATCCGCCGGCACAGGCCAATTCGCCTGACAGATCAGTGTTGTCAGTTTCTTCAACAACATTTAACAAATTTATATTATGTAGTTTTGAAACTAATTTATCAAACTCTTTTTTAGTTATATCTTCAAAAGGAGCTTGAGTGTACGTACCACCGTCGTAAGGTAGTACAGATAAACCATTATAACAATCTCTGTTATCCCACATCCATTTACCAGCTTTATCCCATTCATCTGCTTTTAAACTAATTGTCGCGGACACATTGTGGGTGTTGGATCCTTTCCTGTGACCAGGTTTAACCCATTCGGTAGCAACTTTTTTTACTCGTTTTAATAAGTCAAATGCAGACTCAGTTCTTAATATAGAACCTTTTGGTGCTGATTGTGGTATCTCGATAACAGCGGTGTCATGTGGTCTAAAATATTCATCTTCCACAAGTTCAGGGTGGTTTTGTTTTAAATACGTATATATAGCCTCGTTTTTACCTACACGTAATCTTCTTATGTAGTAATCGTTGTGCCATGCATGTATACCTGAAGATGTACCCAGCACTAACGACGTGGTCCCTGCTGGTTTTACACAAGTTGTACGTGCTGCTTTGTTTATACCTATCAATTTTGAAACCCGGGTGTTTTCTCGTTTTACGATACTTGCAGCGGCCTTCATATCCAGCGGGAGCACAGCGGCACTCCCTATCCCTGTCATGGACACACCTATAAGCGCGTCTCGCTCTGTTGTTTCTTGCCATATCTCTCTTAAATAATGAAACTCTGTATATCCAGCTTGTAACGTACCTATAAAAGCAGCAGCTTTTACTCTAGCATTAAAGTCATCTTGATCTTCTAGATCACTGACATTTACCTCGCATAAATTACAAAATTGATACGGACGTAAAGCTATTTCACAACAAGGGTTAGTTCCCCAGTCTTTATCGTGGTTAAAATATATACCAGGTTCACCAGAACCAGATA
>CEVB01041362.1_pt1 | contig 23613 bp, 42 predicted proteins | sample 531381 | NCBI WGS metagenome assembly CEVB01 (sample SAMEA2622763, study PRJEB7988) | marine metagenome | biome: marine biome (ENVO:00000447); feature: surface water layer (ENVO:00002042); material: "saline water (ENVO:00002010), including plankton (ENVO:xxxxxxxx)" | depth 5 m | reverse complement strand
AACTGTTCCACAGAATACTCATGTCATACAAGTGGATATTAATATAATGAAAGAAAGATATAGTGAAAATTATGTAATGACAGCTTACACAAAAAGTGCAGGCGATATGCTAGAACTCGAAAGAATTCGTAAAGCTGTTAGAGTAATAAATAAAGAACTGAGGTATCATACGAGCTACAACAGCTCCTTAGGGAGTACTCAGTTCCGTGTTAAGTGTCAGGGTAGAGGACCTCGTACTAGAGCTGCTTTACGTGATGGTAGGCATCCTAGGAGTTACGACCAATCCTTACCTCTTAGACATGCTGTTGCACTTGACGTTTATATATACCAGACTTAATTTAAATAATAGGGGCTTAGAGCTCGGGCAAGGGAAGGAACGACCAATTCAAAAAAGAACACGTTATTTTAGCTTTTAATTGAATAACTGTTCCTTACCCCGCCAGATTTTTATGGATATATTATGAAAAAGAAAAACGGAATTAATTCATTTAAAGTAAAAGCAATCGATGGAAAAGGTAAAGTTGTTGCTGAATATCTTTTTGCATCAATGAAAGAAGCTATTAAATTTGAATGTCACATGAGAAATCAAAAGTACAAAACCTTAATGGAAAGGATATTAGTTTGATTATAGAATTTGCTATATTTGTAGTATGTCTAGTTCTTTCATCATACCAATCATATAAGATTGGAGTAAGAAATGCTACTGAAATTACACTAGACAAATTACGAGAAAATAAAATTATTACTATTGATGATAAAGGAAATATAGTACCTAATCCATTCTTTGATGCATAAAGCTATATACTTTTTTTTATTTCTGTTGTATAATAGGTATTAAAAAAGTATAAATAGAATTATGCAATTTAAAGATTATCTAAAATTAAGTAAAGAATCTCTAATATCAGAGGGTACAGCTCTTACACCAGCAAATCTTGGTGAAAAAAATTCAAAAACCGGCGAGGAAAGGATTGATATCCTCAGAGACTTAGTCAGAGGTAGTAAACCTTTACAATTAAAAAAAGGTGGTTCGGTTGTTGTAGTCAATATAGATGATGCTCTTCATCATATTAAAAATTTCAAAAAAAATAATAATCATTATGGAAGACAAGGGTTTCCACTAGAAACTAATGGTGGTACCATAATGTCTAATGATTTGTTAAAATCAAAAGTATTTGGTGGACAAGTCGGTGGTGCAGGCGGAGGTAGTACAGATACTAGAAGAAATGAATCTCATAATGCTGTAATGCTTCATGCAATGTTAGAACACAGCCATAAAAACCCTTTAGAGTTTTTTACCAATGATATACTAAAGGCTGCATATAAGTCTGCTGATGTTGATGCTAAATGGAATGAAATAGAAAGTATGCCAGATGAATGGATGCTATCATCATATAATATATCAAAAGAATTAATTCAATTAGGATATGTAAAAAAAGGTCATACTATTCATAGGGGCAGTAAAACTATGAATGCCATATATAAGAAAAAGAATGAAGCATACGCTAATATGGGAAGTAGAGCTCTTAAAGATGATAAGTGGAATCCTGGTGATGTATGGGCTGTAAGTAAAGGATTTGATATTAGTTCATGGAATTCAAATACAATAGATGAACTTAACGTTGATATATTAAAATCTTTCCTAGATAGAACATGTGTAGCCATATCTTTAAAAGGTCCAATGACAAAAGATGTTCCTATTGCTGAATATAATATTGACCAATCCATACTGAAAGAATATAAGTTTGTTGATTTTAGATTAGAATCAAAAGGTGGAAACTATTGGTCATCTAAAATGGGACACCTTGATTTTTCTGGTGGAACTTTAGATATAAAAGACGGTAAACATTTTGGTTCTATCAAAGCTGAAAAGAAAGGAAAGAAAGCAAGAGGTGGTGGTATAGGTTGGTCAGAGATGAGTGGATATCTTGGAAGATATGGCCGTAAGTTTGAGCTCAAGCCAATATCACGACATGCGAAACCTTTAGCAAAAGCTATAGAGAAAAAACAAGATGAAAGGGCAATCAAAGAATTCTTTAAATACTATAACTATTTTTATAAGAATGATAAGTATGAAACATTTAAAGAAAATCTTATAAAAATGCCAGGTCATTGGATATCAGCTAAGTTTGCTATTACACAGTTAGGATATCATATAAATCACATACCTAGGAATAAATTGCATGAGCTTACAACAAATTTTGTTAACTATGCTGGTTCAGAAGTAGCTGAATCTAGTGCTTACGTTAAGGCAGGAAAATGATTAGATTCAAAACATATATAGAAGAAAAAGGAAAAGGTCTCTGGCATAACATACATCAGAAAAGAAAGCGCGGAGAAAAGATGCGAAAGAAAGGTGAAAAAGGTGCACCTACTCAACAAGCTATGGACAGAGCTAAAGCAGCATCGGAAGCACGACTCGATGATAGGCCTGATAGTAAACTTAAGAATTTAGTTTTTAAGGACCAGGATGATTTAAAGCAGCCAGATTATGATAGCATGAAAATATGGAAAGATGGTTGGCAGAGAATAGTGCTACCATCACCACCTAGAGAAGATAGAGAATTAGATGCAGTAATAACAGCAGTTGATAATGCTACTGAACAACAAAAGATTGATTATAAGAACTGTGACCAGGATGCATCTTACTATATCAAAGAGTATATGAAAAAGAACAATTTAGATTTTACTGAAAGTGTTATGGAGTATATAGAGAAACAATGCTCACCTATTATAAGACATTATAAGAATGCTTTTAACAGACCAAGACCATACCAAGTTGCAGATTTATATAATAAAAAATTAAATAGGTATGTATCTAACACTGCAAAGACTCCAGCATATCCATCAGGACACGCAATGCAACCTATGGTAGTAGCATTACATTATGGTAAAAAGTATCCTAAGCATAAAGATGCATTTATTAAGGGTGCCAAGATTTGTGGCTATGGTAGAGTTATAGCTGGGATGCATTATCCATCTGACTATGATGCTGGTATAGAGCTTGCATATAAAGTTATGCCGTTTATGAATTATGAAAAGTTTTAAAGAATTAAGAGAATGGGTTTATATGGACCCAGGTAGTAAAAGAATCATGGTTGTCCAAGATAAAAGTGGCAAACCTGCTGTATATAAATCTGAAGCAGAAGCTGAAAAGAAAGCTAAAGAAATAAAAGGTGCCGTGATACGACATAAAGATAAGATATATGTACAAGTAAAACAAGACCCTACTGTAAGAAAAGCTACAGGTATGGATAACCTACAAGCTGAAGCTGATAAAAGAACACCTCGTAAAAAAGGACAACATACTGGTAGTTCTAGTCATAGCGATCTATATACAGATGAGGATCCACGTGGTACAATAAAGGGATTAGGATTTAAAGATGCTGATACCGCAAAGAAAGGAATAGAGATAGTAAATAAAGCAGATAGAAAACATGCACATAAAGTACAAGCAACATTAGTTATGCAACAGAGAGCAAAAGTGGCAATAGGAAGAACAAAGGATCCAGAGAAAAAAGCAAATCTTAAAGCTGCTTTCAAAATATGGACAGCTCATTTAGAAAAACTAAAAGCAAAAACAAAGGAAATGAACAAGTGAGATTTATAAACTATTTAGCTGAATCCAAGAACACTCATATGACTCATATTGAGGACTTAATCTTGGACGGTGGAGTTAAGGGGGCACGCCAGGCTATCCTAGCGCTCAGGTCAATGAGGGATATGTTGAGCGGTAACACAAAAGCACCTATTGATGTTACGGTCAAATGGGACGGTGCCCCCGCCGTTTTTGCAGGTGTTGACCCAAGTGATGGTCAATTCTTTGTTGCTAAAAAAGGTATATTTGCCAAGAACCCAAAAGTTTACAAGAATCATGATGACATAGATGCAGATACTTCCGGAGATTTAAATCGTAAATTAAAATTAGCCTTTGATAATTTAAAGAATCTTGGTATTACAGATGTAATACAAGGTGACTTTATGTTTGAGAAAAAGGATTTAAAAAAGGAGAAGATAAATGGTATTGGACATATTACTTTCCACCCTAATACTATCGTATATGCTGTTCCAACTGGTACGCCTTTAGCCAAAGAAATTTCTAAAGCTGAAATTGGTATAGTATGGCATACATCATATAGTGGTGGTTCTTTTGAAACAATGAAAGCAGAGTTTGGTAGAGATATAGTACCTAAACTAAAAAAGACAAGTAAAGTATGGATGGTTGATGCTACACTACGGGATTTATCAGGTACAGCAACATTAACATCAAAGGATTCCTTAGAAATATCTAAAAAATTATCAGATGCTGGTAAAATATTTAAAAAAATCTCAAGTACTGTTCTCAAAGAAATAGAACAAAATAAAGAACTTAATCTTATTATTAATGTTTATAATAATAGAATGGTAAGAAAAGGCCAAAGAATAGATAATACCAAGAAACATGCTACAGGATTAGTAATGTTTGTAAATGATAGGTATGCTAAAGAAATAGAAAAAAGAAGTTCTCAAAAAGGAAAAGATGTACAAATAAGTAAGAGAGATGAATTATTAAAGTTTTTTAGCAAAGGAAACATAAATACTTTAAAATTAGTATTTGATTTGCAAAATTTAGTTATCGATAGCAAATTAATTATTATAAATAAATTAAACAAATTGTCTAAAATAGATACGTTTGTTAAAACTAAATCCGGATTTAAAGTCACCGGTGTGGAAGGCTTTGTGGCTATAGATCGTATGGAAGGTGGAGCTGTTAAGTTAGTAGATAGGATGGAATTTTCTACTAATAACTTCAGCAAAGATATTATAAAAGGCTGGGATAATCCAGGCTAATGGGAACCGAGGATATAAATGTCAATCAAATCATTTAGTGATTTTTTAACTGAAGAGACTAAAGAAGTAAGCTTTGTCTTTGGACGATTCAACCCTCCTACTATAGGGCATGAGAAACTATTTGAATACGTGAAGAAAATATCACGTGGTGGTACATATAGAATATATGCATCAAAATCTCAAGACCCTAAAAAGAACCCATTAAACTTTAAAGAAAAAATTAAATTCTTACGCAAGATGTTTCCTAAAAGTGCTAGGAATATAATGTCTGATAAAGATGTAAGAACTGCACTAGATGTAGTAGTAAAGCTTTATGACCAAGGGTTTACAAAAGCAACAATGGTTGTAGGAAGTGATAGAGTAAATGAATTTAGAGTACTATTAAATAAGTACAACGGAAAAAAGTCAAGACATGGCTTTTACAATTTCGAGTCAGGAATTAACGTGGTAAGTGCTGGAGAACGTGACCCAGATGCAGATGGTGCAACTGGTATGTCAGCATCCAAAATGAGAGGCGCCGCTCAACAAAATGATTTGCAATTATTTGCTAAAGGCCTCCCATCAAATTACAATGGACTCGATTTATTTAATGCAGTAAGAAAAGGTATGGGACTAAAAGAATCACATAATTTTAGAAACCATATAGAGTTACCACCTGTATCTGAAACTAGAGAAGAGTATATAGAAGGAAACTTATTTAAATCAGGTGATATGGTAAGAGTTAAAGAATCTAATGAAATAGGTGAAATCTTACTGTGTGGCAGTAATTATGTTTTAGTAGAAACTGAAAGTGTTAAGAAAAGATATTGGTTAGATGATGTAGAACTAACTGAAGACTATGGTGCAGGATTCATTGGTACTAAAAAGCTACTAAAGAAATATATGAAAGATACTCCTTTTTCTGAAAAGAAACAAGAAGACCCAGATATTGGTAAGGAGAGAAAAGGACAGCAACCGAAAGGTTACTATGCAAAAGATGCTAAAGGCAAGGAGATGAAAAAATCTACAAAACTTGCCAGAGCTCGTCATTTTGCAAAGTATGGTAAGATGGACGATGATAATCCTAGAGCGTATAAGAAAGCTCCTGGTGATGCATCTGCAAAAACAAAACCGTCTAAACATACAAATAAATTTAAACAGATGTATGGAGAAATGGCAGAACATTTAACATTCGAAGATTTTTTGGTCGAAGCACCTAACGTTGATAAAGCTCTGAAAAAGAAAGCTGATAAATCTGGTATGCCTTTAGGTATACTAAGAAAAGTTTTTAATAGAGGAGTTGCTGCATGGAAAACTGGTCACAGGCCTGGTACTAACTCAGTACAATGGGGATTAGCAAGAGTTAATTCATTTACTACTAAAAGTAAAGGTACCTGGGGTGGAGCAGATAAAGACCTAGCAGCTAAAGTTAGGGGTTAATAATGGCTGACTTTAAACTAACACCTAATAGAGAAAAGGAGTTAGAAAAAATAGCAAAGGATTTGCCTGATGCTGATTTTAAGAAGCGTTATGGTAAAGACTGGAAATCAGTAAAGATTGCTACGGCAATGAATATATTAAAAAATAAATTAGGATTTAAAGAGGATAAAATGAAATTTAAAGATTTAAGAAATAATTTAGCTGAAGGTAAGAATTTTAAGAAAAGTAAATTCAGCGATGACCAAATACTAAAAGCAATAGAGATAGCAACATCTATGGGCGGTGCTATGACACCAGCATACAAAAAAATTGAAAAGATAGCTAGAGGTTTAGGAGATGACTTTTATGTTGCTAAGGCTTTAAGATTAGCTAATGAAGGTGCTATGAATGAAGCACTAGAAGATGGAGCCGGTGAGAACTCAGCAGCAGTTCAATATGCTAAAGATACACCAGGACAGAATGTAAACGAATTAAATAAAAAGAAAAGATTAGATATGATTCGTAAAGCAGTTGAACGAGTTAAGAAAAAGAATGATGCTAAAGCTAAAAAAGACGCCATGCGTATGATGAAGCAAGCCGGTATGTTTGATGAAGATGCTGGTGACCATAAACATCCACATAAAAAACGGAACTATGGCAATTAAGTTTAAAAAAGCAAGACAAAAATTTAAATCATATACCGATGCTGATAAAGCAGTAGATAAAGACGGTGATGGTATAAAGTCAAATGAGCTAGACGAGGCATTAAACTTAGTCTTATCGTTTGGACTAAAGGGTAATTTGCCAGACGGTGATGGTAAAAAATTAATAGATGTATTAGCTAAAAAATCAAGAGTAAAAGTAAAACATATGATGGGTGGATTTGAAGTATATGGTGACCCTGTAAGTCTAAGTAAATTTTTAAACAGTGTAGTTAGTAGTAAACCATTATTAAAGTTTTTAGATACGAAGTAATGAAGCAATTTAAAGAACATATTAGCGAAAAGAAAGATATGACGGCCATATCATCTTGGAAGAAAAAGCTTAAAAAGATGAAAGGGCTAACTAAGCAACAGATGCAATTGCTTTCAACATTACCTACTCCAGTAATTACAAGTTTAATTAACACCGTAGGTATGGTTGTTGCTGATACTGAAAAGGATAAACCAGAAGTGAAAGAAGCTCCTTACGTTGCAGATAATATGACGATAGTTGACAGTATACTCGATAAAATTAAAGATGATATACTTAAACTATCTATTAAAGGTCAATTTGAGAGAGCAATGCCAAAGTTACAATTATTAGCAAAAATGGCTGGCTATAAGATTACTAAAAAAGGACAGCAAAAAGGTAAAACTTTTAGATACGATATTAAAAAATGAAATCATTTATTCAATACATAACAGACGGTAAAGGTGCCAAGAAGTACAAGGGAGAACCTTGGAAAGATGGCTTTAAGAGAAGAGTTGTAAAAACAACTAAACCAGAACATAAAGAAAAAGGAATGAACTGGAGAATAAAAGGTAAAGATAGAGATGAAATTTCTATAAAGCTTTACAAGACAAAACCAGATTATAAAGAATTTGTAAAACAAATGAAGAGGGTTGCAGGACATGAGTTCGGTGGTTAATTTTAAATCATTTAGAGAAAGATTTGGATTGTATGAGGGTGTACATGTACCTTTAGAACAACCTATGCTTGAGGAAGAAGAGTTAAATAAACCAAAAAGAAACTCAGGAGATGGCAAGAAGTATGTAGTATACGTAAAGAATCCACAAACAGGGAATGTAAAGAAAATCCAGTTTGGAGATAAAAAAGGTGGACTGCCGGCACGAATAAATGATAGGGAAGCTGCTAGAAACTTTGCATCACGACATAATTGTGACACAAAGACAGATAAGTTATCCCCTGGATACTGGGCTTGTAGGTTACCAAAATATGCAAAAGAATTAGGACTGAAAGGTGGCGGAAACTATTTTTGGTAAATTTCCATTTATGTCGGAACACGATGTAGGTGGTGAAATAAGAGAGTTCTCATCTGATACAGAGGATGCTGAATTTGTTTGGCATCGTGATGATGAAGATAGAGAAATGGAAGTTTTAGAAGGTGAGGGTTGGCAATTTCAATATGAAAATTGTTTACCATACCATTTAAAAAAGGGGATGATTTTTGATATAAATCGTGGTGATTTTCATAGACTAATCCGTGGTTATAATAAACTAAGAGTAAGGATAATAAGAAAGGATGGATAAAGAATCAAACCAGGTTTATACTATTCAAGCACAGAGGCTCGATAGAATAGAAGAAAAAATTGACCAAATGGCGGAAGCTATTGTTGCTCTGGCTAGAGCGGAAGAAAAGATACATACTTTAACATCTTTTAGTAAACAACAGTCAGAACAAATTCAAAATCTTATAAATAGATTAGACAGAGTTGAAACTAGCGTTACAAGTAATTCCAACACTGTCGCTTTAATAAACAAAGTATTTTGGATTATCGTGGTTGGCTTAGTGTCAGCAATAACATGGGAATTCATTTTACATAGTAATATCGTTGGAGGATAAAACATGAAATTAAACGATGTAATAACCGCAGATATTGCCTCCACAGTCAAAGACGTGTTGGAAGGTAAAGCTGTAAGTAAAAAAGAGGAAGTAAAATATCCTCAAAAAATGTACCACCCTGAAAGCAAGGATGTAGTCGAAGTAAAATCAAAAGAGGAAGCTAAAGGCTATGCAGCTAAAGGTTATGTGGTCAAAGAGGTTGATGAACCAAAATCTCCTGATGGAAAGAATGGTCCACAGTCCGGTGAAAAAGATTTTAAAACTAAACATGCTGTTAAAAAGTCCGGTGAAAAGGAAGATGGTACAGTAATGAAAGAAGAAGTTGATGATGAGGAAGAGGAAGAAGAGCCTGCACCCGTATCACCTAGTGAAGCTGAATCAGTTGTTGAAGAAGTTACTATTTCTATAGATGAAAAAATTAAAGCCGGTAAAGGAAAAGGAAAGGCTGATATAGACTATATTGGTTCTTCTGATTTATCAAAGAAATTAGAAAAGAAATACAGAATAAAAATTAAATCAACTGGCCAAACATCAGCTGATATAATGGGTGATAAGAAAAACCTAGTAAAATTTTTATCTGACTATATGATGATGGATGATGAAGATATCGAAGATTTATATCCGGAACTATTTATAGTTGAAGAAAAAGAAGTAGCTGATGAGCAATCTGAAAAGCAAAAAAGGTATAAAGCTTTCTTTAATAAAGCTCTGAAAAAGTTTGGTGTTAAATCACCTGCTGAATTAAAAGGAGATAAGAAAAAAGAATTCTTTAATTATGTAGATAAAAACTACGATGCAGGCGAAGGCGAGTCTGACTAATTAATTTACATCTGCCTAAGCAGGTATATATAATATATAATGAAAGTATTTGATAAGTTGACTAATAAGAATTTTAAGCTCTATGCAGCTCAGCATTATAATAATCCTGAGTGTACAGATGTCGAGGAATTTCAGCAAGATTTAAATAGATTTAAATATTTAAAACGATTGTTGACTAGGTATGATTTGACTGGTGAATTACAGGAAAGATTAATACTAAACCATCTTATAGTTTTATACAATGTGTTTGGTATTAAACCATGTAATAGAATGATACTTTTCAAAATAAATGATAGTCATTATCACTACATTAAACCTTTCCTAGTTTACTTACATTATTTAGCTGAAGACGAAATGGTAGATGTGGGTATGGACCCGCATATAGTAAATATATTAAGAGAAGTTTAATGACAATAATTAAAGAAGGACTAATATCAAGAACCGGTGATTTAATCTATGCTTTTAGATTTTTAAAGTTACTGGTAACTCCCTTCGAAAAAACAAAAGCTTTTGAGTTAGGTATTATTGATAAAGATGGTAAAGTATTAAAAAAGAAAGCTGAGAGAAAGACTGAAGCAGAGCAATCAGCATTTACATACTTTCATAGATTAGTATTTAACATTAAAAAGCTTTTAGGTAAAATCCCTGGTGGTAAATCCGTCATAGCCAGGTATGGTGCTGCATTATATCTAATAAAAGAAGCCGGCAATCTAACAGATGAACAGATACATGCAGCTCTTGATGAAGTTTTAGATGATAGTATGATTTGGGAAATAAAAGAATCATTCTTTGTAGATGAATCATTTAGACTATGCCCAGGTACTTATACACTTAATAATAACATAGCAAGTAAAGAAACCGGTAATATAATAGCATACCCAAAAGATAAAATCTTGGTTGAATCATTTTTAGAACCAGTTGGGAATGTATTAGGTATAAATATATATGAAACTAAACATATAAAAACAAATCAAAAAATTTACATATCAGCCGAGGACATAGATAGATAATGAGCATTAAAAAAGGAATGACATTTAAAGAATATGAAGCTATGTGGGAAGATGCAGCAGCAAATGCTGTAGGCCATGGTGGTGTAGCAATGCCAGCCGATATGATGCCAAAAGATAAACATAAAAAGCATAAAGATAGAGTCAAGAAATCAGTATATGATGGCAGAACTAAAGAGGGTAAAAAGTTTGTAGAACGTATCCTCGCTAGGAGAGCAGCACGTGAAGCAACTAAAAAAATTACTTAATCTAGTAAAATCAATCTGGTACTATTTAGTACGCCTATTCACAAAAAGATATACGATACACGTTTCCTATGATAGCCAATGGGGAAATGAGGACGACCAAGTATTCCATGGTGTTAAAAAAATAATAAAGCAAAATTTCAAAGAATTAAAATTTCGTACTGAAGATAATAAATGTATACATATACGAGGTATGAATGGTTTGAGATATAAGATAGAGGAAGAATAATGCAACAATTTTTTATAGCTATTATATTAGTACTCGGTCTTGGTTCATGGTATCTATATAATCAGAACCAGACATTAACACAAAATAATATAAAGCTAGAAGCAGCTGTCGAAGAACAGAAAAAAACTATAGAAACAATTAAAGAACAATACGAGAAACAAGGTAAGTCTCTTTTACAAATGTCTCGTAAGAACGCAGAGATAGAGCAAGAGAAAGCAGAATACCTTGCAATATTCTCAAGGCATAATTTAGATTTGCTTGCACTTAAGAAACCTGGTATGATAGAAAGTAGGATGAATGGCGCAAGTGAAAAAGTAATGGAGGGCATTGAAAATGATACAGAAGAACTTTATAAGCTTACTGTTCCTGACACTGATAATTAATGGATGCTCTCTTATCCCAGCAAGGGATATAGAAATAGTATCTACACCAATCACAATAGATATTATGCAACCAGATTTACCAAGACCTGTACAATTGACTGCACCAAAATGGTTTGTGGTATCTGAAGCAAAGATTGTCAATCCATGTAAAAAGGTTATGCAAGAAGATGGAAAAGAGAAAAGACCAAAAACATGTGATAAGTCTGAAAGAGAAAATCCCGACTGGCCAGATGGATATACATATCTCGATAGATTCCTAGATGAAATGAAAACTCAAAACAATGGTGAAATATTATTTGTTGCAACTACTATAGGTGATTATAAAGTTATGGCAGAAGATATGCAAGAACTAAAAAGATACATCAAACAAATGGGTGAGGTAATAGTCTATTACAGAAATGTAACAATCAATGATGAACCAGGCATTGGAGCTCAAGTTAAAAAATGATTAGTATAATCTTTTCTGTTCTTAAAGCTATAATAAAATTATTACTAAAGACAGCAGCATTAAATTTTTTAAGACCACATTTACTAAAATTAGATAAGTGGTGTGAAGAAAAGATTGGTATAGATATAATCAAACAAGAAAAGAAATGGTTTGAAAAGCACCCTTTACTGTTAAAACGAATTGAAGATTTGGAACAGGAAACTCTTACCATAGCTGGAAAATTAGAGAAATTAGAGAAAAAATAAATTTACATTTATCACAAAATGTGGTATAATATATTATTATGAATGCACTCAATGTTATGTCTATAAATGTCACCAAAAGAGATGGTACTATACAGCCATTTGATTTAGATAAAGTACACAAAGTTTTAGAATGGGCTACCCATGATGTTAGTGGTGTGTCCATGTCAGAGATTGAAATTAAAGCAAACATTCAATTGTATGATAAAATCCCAGCATATGATATACATGAGCTGTTAATTAAATCAGCAGCTGAACTCATATCAGAACATACTCCAAATTATCAATTTGTTGCTGCAAGACTTATCGGATATAAGATGAGAAAAGAAGCTTACGGTAAATATAACCCTCCTAGGCTATGTGATATAATAAAAAGAAATGTAAAGCTTGGAGTATATGATAAAGAGATACTAGAAAAATATACAATGAAAGAGTTATCTGAGCTGAATGATTATATAAAACATGATAGAGATGATAACTTTACTTATGCTGGTATGGAACAATTTAGAGGTAAGTATTTAGTACAAGACAGAAGAACTAAACAGATATATGAAACACCTCAAGTTTTATATATGATGATATCAGCAACTCTATTTTCTAATTATAAAAAAGATAGGTTAAGTTATGTTAAAGAATATTATGATGCTATTTCGCAATTTTATATCTCACTACCTACACCAATTATGGCAGGTGTTAGGACACCAACTCGACAGTTCTCTAGTTGCGTACTCATTGAGTCTGATGATTCTCTTGATTCTATTAATGCTACCTCTACTTCAATAGTAAAATATATTAGTAAGAAAGCCGGTATAGGAATAGGTGCAGGTAATATTAGAGCATTAGGTGCTAAGATTGGTGATGGTTCGGTTGTACATACTGGGCTAATACCTTTTTTAAAATATTTTCAATCAGCAGTAAAATCATGTTCTCAAGGTGGAGTCAGAGGTGGTGCAGCAACAGTGTACTTACCATTATGGCATTATGAGTTTGAAGATTTAGTAGTTCTAAAAAATAATAAAGGTACCGAAGAAACTAGGGTACGTCATATGGACTATGCATTTCAGTTTAATAAATTAATGTATGAAAGATTGATAGAAGGAGGTAAGATTACTTTCTTTGACCCTAATGATGTCCCTGGATTATATGATTCATTTTTTATAGACCAAGATAAATTTAAAGAGTTATATGAAAAGTATGAGCGTGCAACTTCTATAAGAAAAAAATCATTACCAGCATTAGAAGTATTTTCTAAATTTTTAACTGAAAGAAAAGACACAGGTAGAATATACTTAATGAATGTAGACCATGCAAATGAACATGGTTCTTTTATACCAGAGAAGGCACCAATACGTATGTCTAATCTGTGTTGTGAAATAGATTTACCAACAAAACCATTAAACAGTTATGATGATGAAGATGGTGAAATATCACTATGTACATTATCAGCAATCAATTGGGGATTAATAAATGAACCATCAGAATTTGAAAAATATTGCTCTTTGTCTGTGCGTGCTCTTGATGAGTTACTTGATTATCAGTGCTATCCCATCAGAGCTGCAGAGCAAGGAACCATCAATCGTAGACCACTTGGTGTCGGCATTATCAACCTTGCTTACTTTTTAGCTAAAAGAGATTTAAAGTATGATAAATCTGCATTCAATATTATAGATGAATATGCTGAAGCTTGGTCATATTATCTTATAAAAGCATCAGCAGACCTAGCGATTGAAAAAGGAAAAGTGATATATAATAACGAGACTAAATATGGAAATGGGATAATTCCCATTGATACATATAAAAGAGCGATAGATAAATTAATAGCGCATCGAGAACGTCTACCGTGGAAAGCTTTGCGAAAGCAACTCAGAGAAACAGGTATTCGAAACTCAACGCTCATGGCATTAATGCCGGCTGAAACGAGCGCTCAAATTAGTAATAGTACAAATGGTATTGAACCTCCTAGAGCTTTAGTATCATATAAGCAATCTAAAGACGGTGTTATGGCACAAGTCGTACCTGGCTATCACCATCTTAAAAATAAGTACGATTTACTATGGGATCAACAGTCGCCTGAAGGCTACTTGGGAATATGTGGAATATTACAGAAGTATATTGACCAAGGAATATCAGTTAACACATCTTACAATCCGGAACATTATGAAGATAATAAGATTCCGATGTCTGTTATGTTACAAGATATTGTGACAGCCTATAAGTATGGTCTCAAACAACTATATTACTTCAACACATTTGATGGAGCTGGAGAAATGAAAGAAGAATTACCTTCAGCTGCTGATGATGCTGCTGATGTTATGTCAGGTTATAATAGATACGAAGAGGAAGAAGATTGTGAGAGTTGTAAGATATGATAATTAAAAAGAATAAAAAATCACACCTAGATAGGAATATGTTTTTTGATGGCTCAGTGGATGTAGCACGATATGATACAGTGAAATATCCACAGATAGAAAAAATAACTGATAAACAACTTGGATTCTTTTGGAGACCCGAAGAGGTAGATGTTTCAAAGGATAAAAAAGATTTTCAGGGATTAACTCCACATGAGCAACACATATTTACATCTAATTTAAAAAGACAAATACTATTAGATAGTGTTCAAGGCAGAGCTCCTACAGAAGCTTTCCTACCGATATGTTCTTTGCCAGAGTTAGAGACATGGATTCAAACATGGTCTTTCTTTGAGACAATTCATAGTAGGTCATATACACATATTATTAGAAATGTATATCCTGACCCATCTTTTGTTTTTGATAATATATTGGATATAAAAGAAATACTAGAATGTGGAAATGATATAGGAAAGTATTATGATGATCTTATAAAAAATCCAACTAAAGAAAATTTATATATGTGTATGATGAGTGCTAATGCACTAGAAGGAATTAGATTTTATGTATCTTTTGCGTGTTCATGGGCTTTTGCAGAACTTAAGAAAATGGAAGGTAATGCAAAGATAATTAAATTTATTGCAAGAGATGAAAACACACACCTAGCTTCAACAACTGTAATGATTAGAGGGTTAAAAATAGAAGATAAAGAATTTACAAAAATAGGTAAAGATAAAGAAGATGAATGCGTAGAATTATTTATGAATGTTATCAACCAGGAAAAAGAATGGGCTGAATATTTATTTAAGGATGGTTCTATGATTGGGCTAAATGAAACAATTTTAAAAGACTATATAGAATGGATTGGAGCAAAAAGAATGAGAGCTGTTGGTTTACCATGTCCATATAGTGTACCACAAATGAACCCATTACCATGGACGGAGAAATGGATTAGTGGAGGTAATGTACAGGTAGCACCGCAAGAAACTGAAATAAGTTCATATGTTGTTGGTGGAGTAAAACAAGATGTCGATGAAAAAACATTATCGGGTCTATCACTTTAGGAAGGAATGTCAGATATTACAGGATTGATGATAACGTTTTTGCTAGCGTTTAGTGGAATACTGTATGTGGCTTATGATAATTTAGAATATAAAGGTTACCCAAGAAATAGTAGTTGTACAGGAGAATGTTATGAAAATTATGTTAGAGAAAATGGTACGGTGGTTGAACAACTTCTTGCCAAACAAGCGGAAGCAGCCGTCGATCCATATAGTTCCATTAGAGGACTTTGGTCGGGATGCGCGGCTTGCCACGGTGCAGAAGGCCAAGGCATGGCAGTCTTCCCCGCGTTGGCCGGACGAAGTGCTGAATATGTATCTGAAAGACTATACGCATACAAGAACAGAGAAACAGTAGGTAATATGTCATCTACTATGTGGGGACAAGCAGCAATGTTATCAGATAGTGATATAAAAACATTAAGCGAATTTATTGAAATAGAATTAAAATGAAACAAATGGAAATAGAATATAAATCATCAGACCCTAAAACGGCAAAACAAATAGGTATACGCTGGGACCCAGAACCAGCAACACCAGAGCAGATAAAAGAATGGCATGATACTGACGGTAAGTACTGGGCTGATAAGTCATTATCATTTGTAGCTATAGCAAGTATAATACAATTTAGTGCATTAGCATTTATGTTAATTACAATGGGAGCAATACAATTTTATATGGAGATACAACCATGATAGAAATATATGGAAAAGACTTCTGTCCTTTCTGTGATAAGGCAGTAGCATTATGTGAACAAAATAATTATGAGTATGTTTATAAAAAGTTAGGCAGAGATTTTACAAGAGAAGTATTATTTGAAGAATTTCCTGGTGCAAGAACCTTTCCTCAGATTAGAATTGATGGTGATAACATAGGTGGTTATGACCAACTACATAAATGGCATGAAATGGATTGGAATGAAAAATGATACTGGATTGCGAATACTGCTATAACAGAATAGTAATCCGACCCGATGATAGGGAAGTAAAAATTAATTTTTGTCCACACTGTGGTGAACCTACAGATGATGAAATGGACGAATTAGAATTTGATGTCTAATTGGATATACAAAGGAGCAGAGTTTGAGCCTCCTAAAGAATTTACACCAGAAGTCTATTATGGATTTGTCTATTGTATAACTAATAGAGTAAATGGAAAAAAATATATAGGTAAGAAATTCTTTTGGAAGAGTAAAACATTACCTATCACAAAAACAAGAAAAAGAAGAAAAAGATTAAAAGTAGAGTCAGATTGGAGAGATTACTTTGGTTCAAACAAGCATTTAATCGAAGAAGTATCAACATCTGGTAAAGACATATATTATCGTGAGATATTACACTTATGTAAAACAAAAGGTGAATGCGCTTATTTAGAAGGAAAGGAACAATTTGATAGGGAAGTACTTTTAAGCGATAAGTATTATAATGGTATTATAAATTTACGTATTGGTTCAAATAGTGTAAAAAATTTGTTTACATCAGATGAATAATGTGGTATAATATACAGATATATGGGTAAAATAATTAAATTTCCTACTGGCGAAGAACTTAAACTTTCTGATATCAAAAAGAAAAAGAAGCCAGAAACAGCCGAAGAACTTGGAGCGAGAGTATCTAACGAATGCGTAGAAGTTTCTCATTTCCTGTTTGAATTAATGGAAGAGTTTATAGTAACTGGGCAAGCATCCCAGTGGGAAACTCTTATGGAAATGCAATTAAGAAATAATCAGTATAGAGAATCAAGAGATTTTTTTGTTGTTGTAAATTTATTAAATGCATTACTGTTAAGGTTCTATGGAATCCCTCATGATTTACAAAAGGATTTAGATAGATTATTTGTAAAAATAAAGGATATGGAAAAAAGACATATAGAAGCGGTTACTGACCCTAACGAAATTATATTTAAACCCGATTTTGAATTACCTGAACTACCTGAGGAACCTGATGATACTGATTGATTATAGTCAAATTGCACTTGCCAATATTATTGTGCAAAAGTTAAATGATGAAAACATGATTAGACATATGATACTGAATAGTATTAGAATGTATAATAAAAAATATAGAGACGAGTATGGTGAACTAGTTATATGTGCTGATGGCATGAATACCTGGAGAAAAGAGTACTATCCTTTTTATAAAGCTAATCGTAGAAAGAACAGAGATAATTCAGACCAAGATTGGAATGAAATATTTAGAATATTACACTTAGTGAGAGATGAGATTAGAGAATATCTACCTTACAAAGTTATACATTTAGAAGGTGTAGAAGCAGATGATATAATAGGTACATTAACAATGAAAACACAAGACTTTGGTCAAGATGAACCTATTATGATTGTATCCTCAGATAAAGATTTTATTCAATTACAAAAATATAATAATGTAAAACAATTCAGTCCTATACAAAAGAAGATAGTAACTGATAAGAATCCAAGGATGTATTTATTTAATCATATAATGCGAGGAGACAGTGGTGATGGTATACCAAATGTATTATCGGCTGATGATACTTTTGTATCTGAAGCTAAACAAACACCACTAAGACAAGTAAAAATTAATGAATGGTTAGATGCATCAGATAAACTAAGAGAGGTAATGACTGAAGACATATATAGAAACTATCAGAGAAACCAAACTTTAATTGATTTAAATCATATACCAGAAGAGGTACAAAATAAGATTATAAATAGTTATGAAGAACAATCGGAAACACCGAATATGAAAGTTCTAAATTATTTAATTAAAAAGAGATGTACTAATCTCATTGAAGTCGTGGAGGAATTTTACAATGGCTAAAAAAATGTTATCGGAAATAATTAGGTCTGCAAATGGACTACCGAGTAAAGAAGAAAGAATGAATTATCTAAAAGAGCATCAACACCCAGCTTTATTAGATATATTTAGAATTGCTTATGATGATGATATCGTAAGTCTATTACCAAAAGGTGCACCTGAGTATAAAAAAGATGATGCACCAGATGGATATAATTATACAACTTTATACAGAGAGTTTAAAAAATTTAAGTTCTTTTTTAAAGGACCAATTGGTAATCAGATGAATCCTATCAAAAGAGAAAAGGTATTCCTAGACATACTAGAAACTTTACATCCAGATGAATCTGAATTATTAGTTAAAGCAAAAGATAAAAAGTTTAAGTATAAGTATATTACTAAAAAATTAGTAAGTGATACATTTCCTAACTTATTGAAAAAAACTACTAAAGAACAAGATAAAAAGCAAGCAGAATAATAATGAATATATTTGTATTAGATAATAATCCAGTTGTTGCTGCACAAATGCTTTGTGACAAACATGTACCTAAAATGATTGTTGAGTCTGCACAGATGTTATCAACAGCTCATCGCATGTTAGATGGTACCCCTGTCAGAAGACCTTCTAGGTCAGGTAAAACTATGCAACAGTACTATACATTTGGTGATGATAGAGATAATCTATATTACCTTGCAGTGCATAAGTACCATCCATGTACAACATGGACTATGGCATCTAAAGCAAATTATGAATGGCACTATAATCATTTTAAAGCTATGGGTGATGAATATACATACAGAAGAAATAAGATTCATGCTACTATAGATAAACTAGGAGACCTATTATCTAAAGTACCTGAGAATATTCCTGATATTGGTCTAACTGAATTTGCTCAAGCTATGAATCATTATCCAGATTGCAAGGTACAAGGAAATGCTGTACAAGCATATCGTAATTACTATCATGCAGCAAAGCCATTCGCAAAATGGGACTGGGGCAGAGAAGCTCCCAGTTGGTGGAAAGGATATATAGGACTTGCAAGTTAATGCCAACATACGAATTTAAAAATAAAGAAACCGATGAAGTATTTGAGCTGATAATGAAGTATGATGATAAAGTTAAATACTTAGAGGATAATCCACATATAACAGCATATTACTCAAAAGCACCAGCTATGGATTTTGATGGTGGTAAAAGTGTTCTTACAAGAGCAGGTGATGGTTGGAAAGAAGTACAAGATAGAATAAAAAGTGGATTACCACCACGACTTAAAGATAATATAAAAACAAAATGAGTGATTTCTTTGCAAGGTCAATGACTAGCTTTTTCAGATTTATTGCTGATACGTTTTTTGCAAAAAGATATGGTCATAGAGCTGTGGTATTAGAAACAATAGCCGGTGTACCAGGAATGGTTGCTGGTATGTGGTTACATTTTAAAAGTTTAAGAAAAATGAAAATGGGCTATGGTCCTGATATTCGTGAAATGCTAGCAGAAGCTGAAAATGAAAGAATGCATTTAATGTTCTTCATACAATTAACTAAACCAAATTGGTTTGAGAGAGGATTAGTTTTACTAGCACAATTTATTTTTATGGTATTTTATTTTTTTGTTTATGTTATCAGCCATAGGACGGCACACAGAATGATAGCATACTTTGAAGAAGAAGCCGTGAATAGTTATACTGAATATTTAAGAATGGTTGAAAATGGAGAAGTGGAAAATGTACCTGCGCCAAGATTGGCTATTCAGTATTACAATATGAGTACTGAAGCAAAGCTATCAGATTTAATAAAAAAAGTGAGAGCAGATGAGCAACATCATAGTGAGGTTAATCATAAGTATGCAGATAGATAATGAAACAATTATGGAATGATTATATGGTAATGAGAACAGACTCCTTAAACTATGTACATAGGTTTGACCATAAGCCTATTGAACTAGACTATAAGGATTTAAAAACAGAAACAAAGGAATCAGGTAGAACATACCTAGACCCTAATGGTCATGCGTATCCATCTATAACAACAGTATTATCTATACTAAGTGAAGATGCGATAAGAGCATGGAGAGCTAGAGTTGGAGAAGAAGAAGCAAATAGAATATCCAGGACAGCAAGTACTAGAGGCACTAAGATACACAGTATACTAGAGAAATATGTTGATAATGACCAAGACTATTTAAAAGATGAAATGCCACATAACATACAAACATTTAAGGATATACAACCTATAATTGACAAGAACTTAGAGTTAGTATATGCTCAAGAAGCTCCTCTTTATTCAGAACATTTAGGTGTTGCTGGTAGAGTGGATTGTGTAGGCAAGTGGAATGGAAAGGATTCAATTATAGATTGGAAAACATCTAGGAAAGAAAAAAAGAAAGAATGGATATCTAATTACTTTATGCAAGCATCTGCATATGCAATAATGTGGGAAGAAAGAACCGGGATGCCCATAAAACAAATCGTTGTTTGTATTGCCGGTGACCAAGGACCTCAAGTATTTATTGAGGATAGGGATAACTGGGTAAAAGAGTTAAATGAAACTATAAAAGAATATAAGAGAAGAAAATTATTTGGGAGGAAATGATGGTTGATAATTTTTTACTTAAAGCATTAATTAATAAATTAGAAGGCGATATTGAAGTTTCAAAAGCAAATATATTAGTGTATGTAAGAAACTCCGTAGGTATAGGAGAACACATAGATATAGTAGAAACTATAGAAAAAGAAGTTCAAAAAATAGCTGACGCAGAAGATAAAATAAAAGCCATACAAAAACACTTTTAGTATAAATAGATATTTACATATCATAAAAAGTGTGGTATAATATCTACGTATGGAAAGGTTTAAACAATATATAATAGAACAATCTGGCAAAGGTTTAACTATCTTTGACATTGATGATACTATGTTTAAATCTAAAGCTAGAGTTCAAGTTATAAAAAATAATAAAGTAATAAAAATATTACCACCTAAGGCTTTTAATACCTATAAGCTTGGAAAGGGAGAAAGTTTTGATTTTGGCCAGTTTAGGTCAGCAAAATTATTTGCTCAAACTGCCATTCCTATAGGTAAGATGATTAATAAATTTAAAGCCATACTAAAGAATGCTGTTGCTAAAGGTTCTAAGGTAGTTATTATTACAGCACGTTCAGATATGGACGATAAGAAACTTTTCCTGGATACTTTTAAAGCTCATGGAATTGATATTGATAAATCACATATACATAGAGCGGGAAACATAGGTGGAAGCAGTGCTTCTGCAAAGCAACATTTTTTTAAAAAATATTTAGATACAGGAGAGTATAAAAGGATAAGATTATTCGATGATGATAAAAGCAACCTTAAAGCGTTGTTAGATTTAAAGTCAGATTATAATAATGTAGAATTTTTTGCTTACCTTGCTAATGAAAAAGGTAGTATAAAGAGAGTGAAGTAATGCCAGCAAAATATAAACCATCAGAAAAAAAATATGACAGACAAACAGGTAAATCCTGGGAAACTCATTATTATGTAAAGACGTTATCAACTGATGCTTTGTTTGATTTATTAAATGATGATAGAACAAAACCAAAGCATAAACAAAAAATTAGAAATGTGATTACGTCTCGAGGTGTAAAAATTGTCAAAAGAAAATTATCGGCCACTAGTTAAGGGTTTAACAATTAAAGAAAGTAGTATAGACGGGTTAGGTCTATTTGCTACTGAAGATTTACGTGCAGGAATCTATCTAGGAGTGACTCATGTATGGGAAGAAAAACGTGGGTGGATTAGAACACCACTCGGTGGATTTATTAATCATTCTGAGGATCCTAACTGTTTTATAAATGAGAATATTCATTATCACGATGGAAGGCAGAGAGAATTGTATGTAGTTAAACCTATTCAAAAAGGTGAAGAAATTACTATATATTATACCTTATATACAATAGATAGAATATGAGTAAAGGAAGTAAAAGAAGACCGGAAAAATCTGGAGTATACCAAGATAACTGGGAGAAGGTATTTGGTGAAAAGAAAAAAGAACCGAAGGTAAAAGCACGTAAGAAGACTCCTAAACAATCACTGACTCAAGTACATAAGGATAAAACAAAATATAAAAGAAAAGATAAATATCCATCTGTAAAGTATGAAGGTCCATGGGGTAAAGATTTAGGTTTATCATAATTGCATATTTAAAATGTATAAATATAGAGTATACTAGAGGAATAAAAATATGAGTATAGATATAGAAAGATTTGATTTTGGATTTACTGCCGTAGATGAAGATGAACTTGAGGTAGTACAGAAACAAAGTCAAAAGTTAGAAACAACTTCAGATAAAGTAGAAGCTACTGAAGAAAAATTAAATAAATTATATAATTCTATATTACCCTTACTTAGTAATTTAAAAAAGAATCCTGAAAAGGATTACATTTATTGGCCAAATAGAACAGAAAAGGTCGAACAGTTCGAAGACCTAATAGCGGGGATAATTAAGTAATGACTTTAAAGACTTCTCCAAGTGATATAAAGTTTTCTGATATAAGACGACAGTTAAAGCATACTTCATCGGGTTCAGTATCAATATCCGAAATGATGTCGGGTCTATTTGGTGTTAATAGCGGTCCCTTCATTGGTACACAAAATTATGGAACTAGGACTGCTGCTCAAACAGAAAAACAAAGTTCTAATACTGGTGGTGCAACAAGTGCTTTCTACATGGGATCAAAATATGTAAGTCAACATAATAAAACGGCATACAATCATACTGTCTCATCAACACCTGAATCAATCACACCATACGCAACAAGTTTATCAGGAAAGAATGTAAATTTATCAGAGTATATTGGTACACAAGGAAATATTGGTGCACAGACTCGAGATAATATGAATAATGCAAATCAGATTACAAATACAGGTAATATGACTACAGTCAGTCATACTAGTAGGTTCAATAGAACACCAGGTAAGAGTAATCAAAGTGGAGATGCTGTTGATGATTGTAATTTTGTGCATTCTGTTTTCAGTCTTAAGACTTTCACTGATAAAGTATTAGACTTACCGACAACTTCATCACCAGGAGATTTTATTTTTGTGATAGCTTCAGCAAGTACGGGTTCGGTTGTAACTAATTATTTACCAAATGGCCAGCTTAGAGACTATAATGGAAATAGCGTTACTAATGCTGCTCTCATGTCTACATACGGACCTACCGAGAACCAAACTGGGACAGACACATATCAGTTCGCACAATTCTGGAAAGCGGGAAGTACTCCAGT
>CEVB01053325.1_pt1 | contig 23850 bp, 24 predicted proteins | sample 531381 | NCBI WGS metagenome assembly CEVB01 (sample SAMEA2622763, study PRJEB7988) | marine metagenome | biome: marine biome (ENVO:00000447); feature: surface water layer (ENVO:00002042); material: "saline water (ENVO:00002010), including plankton (ENVO:xxxxxxxx)" | depth 5 m | reverse complement strand
AGAACTTTAAAAAGAAAAGATACATCACTTGCCCAATTTTTAGATGAAGATATAGATATTACACCTGAAAATTACGTCAGAATCAAAATTAGCTCCTCCGAGATTGGAATAGTTAATAATTTTTTGAAAAAAAATAACTTGGATTTAGCAATACTAGAATATATATCATCCCCGGCCGGCCCAGACGGAAAAAGGAGAATCACAAGTCTTTTAGACGACAAATTTATTACAAATGATTTAAATCCAACTTCAGAGGGGACGGTTGATATAACAAACAATGATGTTGTTGTCAACAATATTAAACTTGATTTTCATCCAAAGTTTTCAACGCAAGGTCTCGGGCCGATTGTAGGAAAAATACAAAATGACCAAATAAATATCGAAGAGTATCCCTTGAAGTACGATAACTGGGATAACAAACAGCTGCTGTCTCTTGACACCTTAATACAAAAAAATGTATTTATGGACCAGTTAAATTCCTATATTGCAGAAACAGGAATCCAAAGAAATTTTCATGACATGATGTCAGGAAAAAAAGCATACTCAGAGGTAATAGGGTATAAGGTTTTAAAATATAAAGCACTCTCAGAAGAAGAATTTAGCAATCGGCAGAGCATTTTAGATAGTGACAGGGCAAATCGTAGCCCTTTTGCTCCACGAGAATTAGCTTCCCCGCGCGAGCTAGTGCAGACATTTTATTTTATGGACTCCGACGGAGTTGAAGAATTTGAGTATATAGATTCTCAAGTTGTGCCCGGTAGAGAGTATGAATACGAAATATATACAATAAATTTTGTTATTGCAACAGACTACAGATATATACGAAGCCAAACATATTTTAACTGGCAACGCCCCACGGGACTGGAAGGCACCCCCCTAGTGTCAGAAGAGGGTTTGCGTAGAATTTATCCGGGTATTGATGATGTGCGCCACAGCGCCATCACCTTAGGCATAATTTCAGATAAAAACCTCTGCTTGATTCCTGCGCCGTTTTTTAAGAAAACTATCCGTCCGGAAGATGCACGCCCAATGGCCCCACAGGTTACTTTTTTGCCATATCAAGGTGTCGAAGATAAGTTTGCAATATTGTTTGATACAAACTATGGAGAAGTAAGAGAAAACAGAATATGGTTTAGAACAGGCGTTCAAAACTATAAAATAAACTTTAAAACAGATACACTGCCATCGCACTTCTTGTGTGTAAGGATAGAGGAAGAGCCTAGCCGGTGGCAGGATTTTTATACCTCTAGAACCAGAAGAGACTTTGTTGTGCCTTCATATGGCAAGACTGGCTTTCTTATGCAAGACATAGAGCCAAACAAAACTTATTATTATGTTTTTCGTGCCCTTGATAATTATGACCCGTCCGAAGATGGAGAATTGCCAAAAGATTTGTCGAGTCTACCAGATGTCAAGGCCATAAGCTCTAATCCAACATCTATATATAAGGTAAGGATTGTTAGTTATGATGCTGGAATTTTCATGGAACTAGATGTACATGAGATGAATCCTAGCTCAAGCAAGTTTGTTAAAAAGTTTGAAAACATACTTAAGATATCACCAGCAATGAGGCAAAAAGTTATAAACTTCACCCGGGTGCTAAACATTGAAGCATCTGAAGATGAAAGTACAATGAACAGACTAAGAAAGGAGCTGCAGCTAATTAATCCTGGAGACAATTTTGAGTTCCAAAAATCAGCACCTCAACTGGGCTTATTGTCCCTTGGGCCATCGCAGCCTACGCGTTCAGTTTGGGGGAGAAAATTTAAATTTAGAATAACGTCAAAAAAGACAGGAAAGAAGATAGATTTGAATATCGGGTTTAAGCAAAGCAAGGACCCTTCACCCGAACCGCTTTCTTGAATATTAAAAGCATTATTTTAATTTGAATAACTATTTATTAATGAATTTTAGCTTATAAAGAGGAGTTATGTATGGCTTTTTTAGATAATTCGGGAGATATAATACTAGATGCGGTCTTGACCGATGCAGGCCGCCAAAGAATGGCAAGGGGTAATTTTAAGATTACAAAGTTTGCCCTGGGGGATGAAGAGATAAATTATGGTCTATACAATTCAAATCACCCAAGTGGCTCAGCTTTTTATGATTTAACAATCATGCAAACGCCTGTTTTGGAGGCTTTTACTGATAACGCCTCTATGATGAAAAGCCGACTAGTCACAATGATTAGGAATAATATACTTTTCTTGCCAACACTTAAGCTTAATAACGATTCCGATAATAAAACAGCATTGCACTCAGATAAGGTTTATTACCTTTTGGCAGATGTCAAAACCCAAGAAGATATAAATGACGCAAACCTTGCTGAGCACCGCAATTTCTTGTCAGGATTCCTCAGAGGCCATGGGGTGAAGAACATAAATTCAGACCCAACTAATCACATAGCAATAGACCAAGGAATTGACAGTACAGATGGCGGAATAACCTATAAAACGATTATGCCTGAAGACCTAGTAGAAACAGCATATATAATAAGAGCAGACCACAGACTTCTTAGAATAAATGTCCCAGACGCAACATTAAATACTGCAAATACCGCCTTGGTGAATCAATTTGTTGACGATGATGGGATTGCTACCTATTACGTTTCACTAGGGGATAGGAATGGCGCCGTCGAGCAAAATCCGACACCTGACTTTAGTTCACCATTCAAGGATGAGCGTCACCGCGGCAACGTTGCAATTGGAAACGCCTCGCTTTTTAATGACGACGTCGCCGGAAACGACAAGGCTGCAATAAATGAAGCTTTCGCGGGCCCCCTTGGAAGTATTCTAAGAATATATCCTAGAACGTCAGTGCATGTACAAAATAGTGAAACTTTGTTCGATGAAATTGGGCAAGTTGGCACAGGTAATCTTCAAATCACGAGCCAAGACCACGATAAGCTAACGAGTTGGAAATATATTGATACGGTGATTAACGTGGTTGGAGTTACAACAGGTTACTCTATAGACATACCAATTAGAATAGTTAGAAAAGTAGTAAGTTAAATATTAGGAGCATATAATGGCCAATACATTTTTTAAAAGTTTTGCAGAGAATGACAGAACTAGCACAAGAACCCTTTTGCACGAGAATATACCAATCACTGGGACTATAGTTTCAGGCACTTATACGAATGCAGACAAGACAGCACAGAAAAATATAAAATCTTTTTCTCATGGAATGTTTAAGTCGGTGTATGACTACCCGTATGCTAGTTCTTCTGCTAATCATATATTTGACGTTTCATATGGCATCTTGACTTCTGCCTCCTTTATACATTATGGGGGAACTAAGCTAGGCCATGCAACCAACAAAGACGGAAATGCGGCACTTGATTTATTTGACTACGACATAAGAAATATAGTAACAGGCTCAGAATTTGGGCAAATGTTAGATAAAAAGAGCAACCTCTATTCTCAGATGGCACAAATTTTAATGGGCTTTAATACGGACGGTGACGTTCGTCTTTTTGATTTGGACGGAAACTTATCGGCCGGCCGCAAAATAGGGTCCGCATTTTTTATCAACCTTTCAAGGTTAATAGTTAAGGACGAAATTAAAAAGGGGACCTTTTCTCTAACTATGGGTTCGGCTAACTCTTATGATGCACCCTTTGCGTCAACATTCACCCTTGCTGATTTGGAGGCTGGAAATAAATATTTCACTAATTCTCCCGCCGGCGAATTTGGGATATTATATACTGGCTCGTCCGCGGACGGAACAACGTTTGGGGACTCACGAGGCTTAATATTTTACCAAGCCGGCGTGGCTGTGATACCTGCTGCGTCAAACGTGGCCGGAGGGGATATGGTCAACGCTGTTTGGCAATCAAACGGACAAACAAAAGTCCAAACACTGGTAACCGCTTCTATGGATACAGTCGCAGATAGCTTTCTGCACAGACTTGATAAGGTTCAATTTAATAATACAACAGAGTTAAACTCAACAATATACTTTTGCAGAGCAAACCACAATGAATTTAATTACAGCTCTAACCCAACATACCTTAGTCAGAGCAAAATAGTAGTAAAGGGAGACAATGTCTTGGCACCACCGCGCTCTTATGTCACGACTGTTGGACTTTATTCTGCTGACAATGAGCTTCTCGCGGTTGCTAAGCTGTCAGAGCCCTTAAGAAAAGACCCAACAAACGAACTAACATTACGAGTTAGATTGGACTACTAAAATGTCTCTCAAAAGGTTTGGACCAAATGACCTGATTTACAGTTCTCTGGTTACTAAGCCACAATACAGTTTCATAGTTCACAGCGGCTCTCACTACAGAGATAATGAAATATTATCGGATGGAAACTTTTCTAATAAGATAAAGCACATTGAAGATGGTCACATTAGCTTACATGAACTTAATGTAGATAGGCCGGCCAACTCTATGATTTACGGCTTCATAGAAAAAAATACAACCAGATACTCATTTAGAACTGTAAGTGTCCAAGAATTTGATGATAATACAGAGATTCAATATGGAAACAGGATAACTCAAAGTTACCCAGTCAAAGCCGGCCTAAGTAGAATATTTATAGATTCTGGTCAAGAGTTTGATGTTCAGAATTTTGAAAATATTGGTTCGGCTACATTCGCAGCCCCAAATAAAAAATATATTCGAGCACTTAGGTCACTAGTCGAAACTAGCGAGACCTTTGGCCAAGTAAAAGAATATGGAGCCCTTGGTACAAGCAAGGTAAATCTAGTTTGTATTCCAGGAATATTTTATGGCTCAAAAGTTGAAAAAGGCTCAGTGGAACTAAATTACTACATCACTGGAGCTCTCGCTGGAACATTAAGGGACACAGCTAAAGACGGACTACTGGTTCAAACTCACGGCAATAATAAGGGCTCAACAGCCGGCTACGTTCTCTATAACCAGGGTATAATAATGTTGTCCGGCTCTTGGAATCTTTCAGTTGGCGGATATGTAGACAATTTTTTTTCAGATTCTGCCACTGAGTTCCCTACCTGGCTCAGTTTTGGAACCGGAATTCCCACCGTGGGAACCCCAGTGACAACAGGCTCTGTCGCATCCTCAGCTTATGAAATAAAGTTCAAAGGCTACAATAAGATACCAACCTTGACAATGATGGCTCATTCTGAGAAAAATGAAGAAAACTTCTCTACTAATCCAACATTTTTAGAATCATCGAGTGTCAAATCTCAAAGCTCAGAAAGAATGTACCTTGCGCCTCGCAGAAGAATTAAAAATATAAATAAATCAGACTTTGCAAATCACAGCGCGTCATTTGAAAGCAATACTTTTATAACTAAAGTTGGCATATATGATGAAGACCAAAACTTAATAGCTGTTGCCTCTTTGGCAAACCCAATCAAAAAGAGAAGAGAAAGAGATTATATGATAAAGATGCGAATGGATTTTTAGCATGGATGCAAAGGACAGATTCTTTTCAGTTCTGATGAGGACGAAGTATCTAAAAAGTACTTTAGAAATCACAAGACAAATAGCTATGCAGGCTCATGATATATTTGCTAGGTATTTAAATGAAAGACTCAGCACTGAATACCCCCAAGAAGAGAGTAAGCAAGAAAGTCCAAGACCAGCCCAACCTAATCAAGACTTTGCAGATGACACCAGCGAATCAGAACACAACCACAATCAGGCTGACAGTCCAATAGAGCAAGGCTATTCGTACTCAGAAGAAGACGTACAAAGTAAAGTGGAGAGTGAAGAAAAAGAAGAAAACATAAAAAAAGTTTTTCGAAAAATAGTTTTTGAAGTGCACCCCGATAGGCTCGGAGGTACCTCTAATTTCGAGAAGTCTGCGAAAAAAGTGCTTTTTGAAAAAGCAAGAGAATCTTTTGAAAAAGATGATTATTATGGTATAATAGAAATTGCAGAACAGTTAAATATAGATTTTCCGCCGCCAACAAGTAAGCAAATTGAGGCCATGAAACTAATGAACCTAGAAATGGAAAGAGAAATCTACACCTTAAAGAACTCTGTAGTTTGGCAGTGGCATCACGCAGATACTGACGACGTAAGAAAAGAAATAATGGACAACTACATTGAGTACACCAGAGAAAACAATCTTAGGACTTGACATATCAACCTCTATAACCGGGATTGCAGTTATCCACGCCGGAGAAATAAGAGAAAGTTTTTTCTGGGACACTAGAAATAAAAATAAGTTTCCATCTCTTTATGATAAGGCGGCCTTTCTAAAAGAAAATTTAATTAAACTTAGAAAACAGTATGAAATATCAGATATTTACATAGAGCAGTCGCTCCATTCTTTTCGTTCTGGGTTTTCTTCTGCACAAACACTATCGACATTATCTCGTTTTAATGGTATAGTGTCATGGTTATGTTACGAAATATTTGGTACTCAGCCCAAGATGATTGCGGCCACATCAGCGAGAAAGCAAGCTGGTGTTGGTATCAAACGAGGCGATAATGCTAAAGAAAAAGTTTTACAGTTTGTTGTTGACAATTACCCCGATATCGAGATAATATATACGAAGCATGGAAATCCAAAACCAGGAGTGTTGGATATGTGCGATAGTATTATTATAGCTTTGGCAGGTGACAAAATTGCAAGAGAAGAGGGAAATACTTAAAAAAGCCTTTGGAAGACCATGGTTTAGTGGAGGCGAGATGCTTTTCCATTGCCCTAAGTGCGACCACGACAAAAAGAAAATGTCAGTCAATATTGACAAGAATGCTTTTAAATGTTGGATTTGCGGCTACTCAGGCAACAAAATTTCCTACCTTATTGCTAAACACGCTTCAGAGTATTACGCAGAGTGGTCCAGTATCGCAGAAGAAGTTGACTTATCGAAGTATGAATTTATTTTCGACGAGCCAGACGAACTGCCAGACCAAATAATTAATTTTCCACAAGAATTTAAATCACTTACAGGTCCAAAGACAGGAGATAAGAGAAAAGCACTAGAGTATCTATATTCCAGAGATATCACAGATTTAGACATTCTTCGATGGAAGATAGGCTTTTGTGATTTTGGCGAATACCAAGGCAGGGTAATAATTCCATCGTTCAATACAAAAGGTCAGCTCAATTACTTTGTAGCGCGCTCTTATACTGAAGATTGGATGAAGTATAAAAACCCTAGAGCAAGTAAAGACTTGGTATTCAATGACTTAAATATTGATTGGGATGATGATATAGTAATTGTAGAAGGAGCGTTCGATGCAATACGACACAAAAACTGCATTCCCATTCTTGGGTCTAGCTTGCGAGAGAATCACAAACTATTCCAAAAGATATGTCGGAGCAAACGTGAGGTATTCCTTGCTCTTGACGAGGATGCGAAAAGCAAAGAGTTTTCTATAGCAAAGAAGTTTCATGAATATGGAGTTGCTTGCAAGAGTATTCCAGTGAACCCATATCCAGACCTTGCAGAGATGCCACGAGATGAGTTTTTGACCAGAAAACAAAATGCTGACTTTATAACAGATTTAGACTATTTAGAATATAAACTTGATTTTTAGCTTATGAGGGATATTGAGTGAGCACTACTAAAAAGAAACAAATAAAAGAAGAGAAGAAGTGGTACCAGAAAACCAAACAAGACCTTAAGAAGACCTACCGCTCCGCCCGAGGGCGCCCGGGCTCTGCTGGAGACAGGGAACTGGACCATGCGAAGAAGCTAGCAATAAAAAAAGCCTCGACAGCAATTCAAAATATCATTGACAAGCGCGCTGAAGCCTCCCTCGTGGCTGCCGCGGCCGAAGTGGACAAAGATATACAAAACTCCACACCAGACTTAAACCTCGAAGAGCTTGCCTTCGCGGCCTTGGAGAAGGAATATTTTAAGGTATACAACAGCGTTATGAAAACCATAGAATTGCAGAGCCCCGGGGCCCTTACAGTTGGAAACCCTGGGTACATCTCGACAGAAGAAATATTTAATATAGTCGATAACCAGTTTGCAAAAGAATACGCCGGCGCCACGTTGGTTAAGACTGACAACGGTTTTCAGTGGGTTTTTGATAATACCAGTACGACACCTGTAAACGTATATGATTATGAAGTCCCAGTGTATGACACGATGGGTAATGACTTAACTGGTCGAGGAAAAGACAAAATGGTCAACCCCTATATGGAAAGTGTTAAACACAACAATCAGCTTATTTTAGAAAACCATAGAAAAAACAGAAAAGTACACCCAGCTGCTAAAAACAACTGGTGGTATGACGCTTAATAAGGGATAACATTATGCAAATCACCAAAAGAAGACTAAAAGAAATCATCAAAGAAGAGATGGACCACCTTGCAGAAACCGGGGACCTGGAAGCGCTCACCGAATCAGAAAAAATGGCGTTTGAAATCATTCTAGAAAAACTCTCACCAGAACAATTAAAAGAATTGGGACTAAAAAGAATTTAGTTGACACTCTTAGCAATCCCTGATATACTACATCCAGAACATAATTATCGGAGGATAAATGAGATTTGCTCATATTGCGGATACCCATATCCGGAATCTAAAATATCACTTTGAATATAGAGAAATATTCAAGCAATTATATAAATCATTAAAAGAAGAAAAAGTAGATTACATTATTCATTGCGGAGATATCGCACATACCAAAACACAAATATCGCCAGAGTTTGTGGATATGTGTCGTGAGTTTTTTGAAAACTTAGCAGCTATTGCACCAACATATATTATATTGGGAAACCATGACGGCAATTTAAGAAACGACAGCAGACAAGATGCTCTGTCTCCAATAGTTAAAGCTATTAATAATTCAAACTTATCATTGATTAAAAATGCAGGAGAAGTTAAGCTTAACAGTGACTTCTGTTTAAATGTGCTATCAGTATTCGATGAGGATAACTGGACCAAGCCAACAGACAAAAGCCTTGTTAATATTGCGCTTTATCATGGAGCAATAAACAAATCTAAGACGGATAGTAATTGGACTCTGGGCGGAGACCACAGTATAGAAATTTTTGAAGAGTTTGACTTTGCCTTCCTTGGAGATATTCACAAAACACAAAAATTAGACAAAGATGGTCGAATTTGGTATGCTGGTTCAACTGTTCAGCAAAACTTTGGTGAATCTCTAGATAAGGGTTATTTACTTTGGGATATAGAAAGTAAAAACGAGTTCACTAACAAGCTTATTACTTTTAATAATCCAAAGCCTTTTGTAACGCTAGAACTAACCAAAGCAGGGAATTTACCAAGAAAGAAACCACCGGCAGGTGCCAGACTTCGTATTGTTTCCGACGAGAATGTGACCCTTGACAAAGTAAGAAAAGCAGTTGATATTGTTAAATACAAATATAAGCCAGAGTCAGTAACTTATCTTAACAGAGCCGCCGGCAAACAGATAACAGTTCAAGCGCCTAAGGGTTTAAAAAAACAAGACCTTCGTGACCTCAAAACACAAGAGATTCTAATGCAAGAGTATTTAAAAGAATACGATGTCACCGATGAAGTTATGGCCAAGGTCTATGATTTGAACAAAAAGTACAATGTTCAAATTGAAGAAGGAGAAGATGTACTTAGAAATGTACACTGGTCCCTGCAAAGCTTAGAGTGGGATAATTTATTTAACTACGGAGAGGGAAATAATATTGATTTCACCAAACTAGAGGGGATTGTAGGTATTTTCGGCAAAAACTATTCAGGTAAGTCTTCTATTGTAGATACTTTGTTGTATTCTCTTTATAATTCAACTAGTAAATCTATTAGAAAAAATTTAAATATTATAAATCAGAACCGTGATAATTGCACAGCCACCGCAACCATAAAGATTGATGATAATGAATATGTTGTAGAGAGGGTCTCTAAGAAATATACCAAGCGCCTTAAGGGGGCCGAGACTCTAGAGGCGAGCACTGACCTTGAGTTTTACAGAAAAGACCTCACAGGAAATGTAGAGGGCCTCAATGGAACCTCCCGACAAGATACAGACAAGAACGTAAGAAAGTATTTTGGCACATTAAGTGATTTTCTTATGACTTCTATGGCTAGTCAGCTTGATTCACTATCGTTTATTAACGAGGGCTCCACAAAGCGTAAAGAATTCTTGGCTAAATTTCTTGACCTACAAATCTTTGATAAGAAGTTTAAAATGGCAAAAGAAGATTCTGCTATGACTAAGGTAGCCCTAAGAAGACTAGAGGGTACCGACTTTGAGACACAAATATCTGAACTCAAAAGAGATATCATAAAAAGCGAGCTTAGTATTGAATCTAACAAGGCATCATGTTCAGATATCAGGGCTGTTATATTAGACGCTAACAAAGAATTGTTGGCAGTAGAAGCAAAGATTGAGTCGGTACCAGCTGAAATTATAGACCCTGTAATGACCTCACGCGCTATCAAAACAAAAGAAAAAACAATTCTTGGTATTACTTCTAAAAAAACAAAATCTATAGAAGAGCTTAGGCTTAGTGAAGAGAGGTATGAAAAGATTGCAAGCTTTGTAGGAAAGTTTGATATTGCATCATATACGCAAAAGAAAGAGCTTATTACTCAGAATAAGAAAAAGATAGAAGAACTTATTCATAGTATTAAGCTACAAAGCGAAGAGAGGGATAGAAACCTGAAAAAACAAAACCTACTGAAAGAGGTACCTTGCGGCTCTCAATTTCCTTCTTGCAGATTTATTAAAGACGCACACCAAGCAGGAGACTTAATTCAGATTTGTGAGTCTAGAATTGCTACACTATCTAGAGATGTGAACAAAACAGGAGAAGCTTTAAATCAGAATGACCCAGAAACAATTGAAAGCCATATAGAGAAATATAATCTACTTCTAGAGAAAAGAAACGTTTTAGCTACAAGTATCGCTAACAACAAGTTGTTTATTGAAAAAGCAGAAAGTTCTTTATTTAAAGAACAAGTTGAGTTACAGGAGCTTCAAAGCAAGAGCTTTGAGTACGAGCAAAACAAAGATGCAATTGAAAACTTAAAAGACCTAATTAAGTCTCGAGATGAAAAAAAAATATTTATTCAAGAGTGTGAATTGAAATTACAAGATTGTGAAAATAAAATTATGACTTTACATAAGAGACACGGTTCGTTAGAGCAAAAATTGAGGCACCTAGAGCAGGGCTTTGAAGAATATGAAACCCTTAAAGATGATTTTGCGGCTTATCACCTGCTTATGACCTGTTGCCACCCTAATGGTGTTTCATATGAGATTATTAAAGAGAGGCTGCCTTTTATTAATCAAGAAATTGCCAAGATACTTACAAATATTGTTGACTTTGAGGTTTTTATTACTAATTCTGATGACAAGCTTGATATTCTTATTAAACACCCTAGACATGATGCAAGACCACTAGAGATGGGTTCCGGCGCAGAAAAGACTATTGCAGCAATGGCAATTAGGCTAGCCTTTCTTACAGTTTCAAGTTTACCAAAGTCCGACCTATTTATATTAGATGAACCCGGCACCGCCCTTGATGAAGAAAATATGGAGGGCTTTGTTAGGATTTTAGATATGATAAAGGGATATTTTAAGACAGTTATTCTTATTTCACATCTAGACAATTTAAAAGATTGTGTTGATATGCAAATTAATATCGAGAGAAAAGATGGATTTGCATACGTTAATGTATAGGAGGATAAAATGGTGGCAGAGGTAAAAGCATTCGCGGACAAGTATACAGAAAAATTTATATCTAGAAAATTTCTTGCTTGGATTACAGGAACAGGACTTTGCATGTATGGTACAGTAACAAGCAGTGACTGGGTTGCAGTTACATTGGCTTATATTGGCTCGCAAGCACTAGTTGACCTTGCTGTTAAGTGGAAGCATGGACCAAGTGAACAATGAGTTGGATTTTAATTAAAACTTCTTTAAAGAAGTGTTACATTTGGTTAAAAGAATATTGGCAAGTGCCTTTTATTGTTTTTTGGACGGTTTTAGTTTATGTGGTGACCAGAAGGAATACAGATGCTTTAGTTGAAGTTATTCACTCAAGGAAAGAATCGTATAAAAAGCAAATAGAAACTTTAAAGAAGAGCCACGCTGATGAGCTATTAAAGAGAGACAAACTTTTAGTGACCTATCAAGATACAATCATTGAGCTTGAAAATAAATATTTGCAACAGGAAAAGCAACTTTCTGAAATGCAGAAAGAAGAAGTCAAGCAAATTGTTATAAAATCTAAAGGAAACCCCAATGAAATTAAAAAAAGAATACAAAAAGAATTCGGCTTTCAGTTTGTTGAATAAAATTATAGCACTAAGTCTGGCTTTTATGATGGTGTTACCAGCATCTGCTTTAGCTGACCCTGTAATTGGAGAAACAGTACTGCCCCCAGCCTCATTTACGCACGTACAAGATTATGATACGCTAGTTAAGATTGGACTCGACGGCGCCGGCGGCGCATGGTGTTATGACGACCATGCAAACGCGCTGCTAATAACGGCCGCCGGCCAAGCACAGGCTCGTTGCGAATTAAAACTTAAATATGAAGTGGAAAAAGAAAAAGCAAAATGTCAATTTGAAATTGAAAAGTTAAATATAAGGGTGCAGTCTTTAATTAAGCAACACCAAGAAATAAACCTTATAAAAGATAATGAAATAGAACAACTAACCGCTGCAGCTATGAAGCGGCCAAGCGACTATTCTGTGTGGTGGGCTACCGGCGGTATTTTGGTTGGCGCCTTGTCAACGTTAGCAATTGTTTTTGCGGTAAAATGACATGGATTACAACGAAGTAGCTAAAATAGAAAAAGCTATAAAAGACAAGTATGGTAAGCAAGCGATTCAAAACCCAAAAAGCAACTGGGATGAACACAAGGAGCAAAAATATCTTAACGATTTAAAGGACTTCTATAATAAAAATAGAAAAAATTCTAAAAAACCTCAAGAAGCAGAAGGTTTTGAAATCATAGATAAAAAAACAAGTAAAAGAGTAAAAAGAACATGTCCAGTTTGTTCAACCTTTTCCATAAAAATTCAGGATGACCTATACATGAATAAATTTGATTGTTGTTATAGATGTTATATAGAATATGTCGAAGACCGCGAAGAAAGATGGAAAATGGGGTGGAGACCGAACAACTGACTATTTATATTATAAGCTATCTGTATTGAGGTAAAAAAATTTATGGCTACAACTTTAGAAATTATAAACGGAATATCACAGGTCTTGGCAAATTCATACGATGGGGCTCTGGATGAAGCAGGGGAGCCTGTTAAGATTGGTCTCAGGAGAGAAGAGGGTAACCCACTCATAGACTCCAGAATCATGGATGGCTTCGGCGCTCACATTTCCGGAAATAGGCTTCACATTAAATATCATGTAGAAATCCCTCTAAAAGAGGTGCACTCTAACGGTTTCGAGGGAGAGATGGAGTCAATGGTTGAAAAGGTCAAGTCATTCATCCAGAAGGAATATAACAAGATTGCAAAAGACTCGCTTTCGCTTTCTGACCCAAGCGAAGTCGATGTTCTTGTGGAATATATATCCCGCATTCGCTGCAGCGTAAAGGTTCACAAGTGTTATAAGATTGGAGGAGTACCCACCGAGCCGGAAAAGGAGATAGACCCAGCTTACGAAAAAATGGTAGCTCTCAGCGGTTTAGGTGGCGCTCGACCACGGAATGAAAAAATAAGCAGCTAGCATGTCTTTCTCTCTTTCCAAGAAAGAAGTGATGAGAGAAATAGTCAAGTGCGGCAAAACTCCGGATTATTTTATAAATACATACGCTAAAATAACCCATCCGCAAAAGGGCTTGATTCCTTTTCACTTATATGATTTCCAAAAAAAACTATTGGAAGACTTTCAGGATTATAGATTCAACGTTATATTGAAAGCCCGGCAGCTTGGAATATCTACAATTTCCGCGGCGTATGTTGCTTGGCTAATGATGTTCCACAGAGAAAAAAATGTATTAGTTATAGCGACAAAGTTTAATACGGCAGCAAATTTAGTAAAAAAAGTAAAAGCAATAATAAAGAACCTTCCAGACTGGCTCAGAATATCGAATGTAGACATAGACAATAGGACAAGCTTCGTATTATCAAACGGCTCTCAGATAAAAGCGTCGTCAACCTCTGGTGACGCTGGCCGCTCCGAGGCTTTGTCTTTACTGGTGATAGACGAAGCTGCCCACGTTGAGGGCCTTGAGGAGCTCTGGATGGGCCTTTATCCAACTCTATCAACAGGCGGCCGCTGCATCGCACTCTCAACGCCAAACGGCGTCGGAAATTGGTTTCATAAGATATATAGCGAATCTGACTCCGGGGAAAATGATTTTCACCCTACTGTGCTCCCATGGAGTGTGCACCCAGATAGAGATAAAGCCTGGTTTGAGAAAGAGACTAGAAACATGTCTCGCAGGGAGATTGCTCAAGAGTTAGAGTGCAATTTCAACATGTCCGGTGAGACGGTCTTTTCTCCTGAAGACTTAGAAAAATATGGTAACCTTTGTGTCGACCCCGAATATAGGACTGGTTTTGATAGAAATCTTTGGATTTGGGAAAAGAGGAAAGACGAAAAGAGTTACTTTATATCGGCTGATGTTGCTCGTGGGGATGGCAAGGATTATTCCACAGCGATAGTTTTTTGCACAGAAACTATGACCGCAGTAGCAGAGTACAAAGGCAAGTGCACTCCAGATATATTCTCTAGGGTCTTATATGACCTAGGAGTTGAATACGGAAACGCGCTTTTAGTGGTTGAAAACAACACAGTTGGCTTTGCTGTGTTAGAAAAATTGAGAGAATCAGAGTATCCCAATCTTTACTATTCTATAAAGAGTACACATGAGTTTGTCGAAGAGTACCAAGCAGAAAACATGAACAACGCTGTTGCGGGCTTCTCAATGACTTCTAAGACACGTCCGCTAATAGTCGCAAAGATGGAAGAATTTATAAGAAATGGCCTAATTACATTGTATTCAGCCAGAATGTTGTCGGAAATGAGGACATTTATTTGGAACAATGGGCGCCCAGAGGCTATGAGGTCGTATAACGATGATTTAATAATGGCTTGTGCAGTTGGTTGCTGGATTAGAGACACTGCTCTATCGGCTAATAAGAGACAATTAGAGTATAACAAAGCGTTCATTGGTGGTATAATGAGAAGCACCAACGAACTCGACACCAGAATAAAAGGAATGATAGGCACAAAGAACATGAAAATGTCAGAAACCCTAAAAAATCATCAAAAAGTAAGCACGCAGTTCCCATGGTTATTGAAGGGGTAATAAATGTCAAACAATAAAAATAAAAATAATCCAAGAAACACTCAAAGTGTCCTCTTTAGGCGCCTAACCAGACTCCTGTCCGGACCATTAGTCAACTACAGGACACAGACAAGTCACAGGCTGAGAAGAATGGATTTGGACAGGTATGCCACAAAGTTCACTTCAGCTTCTGGGGCGGACTTCAAGAAAACAGCGTATAACCCATATGACAATCTCCAGGCCCAAGCGATGGCAGCGCAAGCTAGAACGGAAAGGTATGTCGATTTTGACCAAATGGAGTACACACCAGAAATAGCCTCTGCTCTAGATATATTTGCAGACGAGATGACAACTTATAGTGCCTTGAATAAAGTTCTAGGTATAAATTGTGATAATGAAGAGATAAAGCTAATTTTAGAATCGTTATATTATGATATACTAAACATAGAATATAATTTGTTTTCTTGGTGCCGGTCGATGTGTAAATACGGGGACTTTTTCCTGTACTTGGACATTGATGAAAATTTAGGAATAACCTCAGCAATTGGGCTACCCACCTCAGAATTGGAAAGAATGGAGGGCGAAGATAAGACAAACCCCAACTATGTCCAATTTCAGTGGAATTCAGCAGGCTTAACATTAGAGAATTGGCAGATAGCACACTTTAGAGTTCTCGGTAACGATAAATATAACCCTTACGGAACATCAGTGCTGGAACCAGCCAGAAGAATCTGGCGCCAGCTGACTCTTTTAGAGGATGCAATGATGGCTTACAGGATTGTTCGTTCTCCTGAGCGCCGCGCTTTCTATATTGATGTTGGTAATATACCTCCACAAGACGTAGAGCAGTATATGCAAAAAGCTATGACACAAATGAAGAGAAATCAAGTGGTCGACCCAGATACTGGCAGGGTAGATTTAAGGTATAACCCACTCTCAGTAGAGGAGGACTATTTTATACCCGTTCGTGGAGGTACGAGCGGAACTAAAATAGAGTCTATTGCAGGGGGAAAGTACACCGGAGATATAGATGATGTTAAGTATCTTAGAGATAAACTCTTTTCTGCATTAAAAATTCCAGCTTCTTATTTAAGCTCCGATGCAGAAAAAGCCCAAGAAGATAAATCAACTTTGGCGCAAAAAGATATTAGATTTGCCAGAACAGTGCAGAGGCTTCAAAGGTCAATAATTTCTGAGTTGGAAAAGATAGGCGTAATTCACCTTTATACTCTGGGGTATAGAAGTGAAGACTTGGTCAGCTTCAAGGTTAAGTTAAATAATCCATCAAAGATATCAGAGATGCAAGAATTGGAACACTGGAAAACCAAGTTTGATATAGCCTCTTCAGCGACAGAAGGGTTCTTCTCGAAACAATGGCTAGCGAAAAGATTGTTTGGTATGAGTGATGATGAATTCCTGAGAAACAGAAGGGAGATGTTCTATGATAGGCGCTTCGAAGCCGCTTTAGAGACTGCAGCAGAAGCAGAACAGGCTGCAGCGACAGCCCCCGGAGGAGAGTTCGCAGCTGATATGGGCGAACCAGGAGGCACAGGCACGGCTGGAATGGAACCAGAACTAGGCGCCCCAACGACCGAGACCCCAGGGGCCCCACCTGAAGCAGCGCCGGCTGCAGCCCCAGACGCTGGCGGCGCCGCCCCTGATGGTGGCCTTTTGGCAGCTCCTCCAGCAAAGAGAGACGACAAAGGACGCCAAGTAAAAAAGGAAAAAGGCAAGGTTAAAACTACGACAGAGAAGTCTCACGGCTGGTACGAGCCTAGGTTAAACTCCCCGGGTGGAGACAGAAGAGGCACTTCCGGCCCGAGAAAGAAGAATATGAATAGAGCAGCTACACCAGAAACCGGAACATCAAGGAAAGTATACCCAGGATATAGCGAATTAACGGGCTTGGCCAAGGGAACTAGTATTTACGAATCAAAGAAAACTAATTACTCTGAAGAGGAAGAAAAAAGACTCTTTGAACAAGAAGAGGAGCTAAAGAAACTGTTTGAAAATTTAGACTTTACATCGAGGAAAAATAAATAATGAGGCTAAAGCACAATAAAAAAAGAAATACTGCATTTGTTTATGAGGCCCTGGTTAGAGAGCTAGCCAAATCAATTATCAAAAACAATAAAAACAAACAAAATAAAATTGTTAAGATTATGAAGGAACACTTCTCCCCCAACAAAGAACTTAAAAAAGAGTTAGGTTTATACAAGACGATATATGAAACAAAAGATTTAGAGAAGAACACCGCGGAAAAGCTCTTGAGAGAGGCAAAAGCAGAATATTCCTCGCTCAATAAGTCTACAATTTTTCGAGAGCAGTCTGCCCTCATCAACAAGATAAACAAAACGCTGTCAAAAGACCTTTTTAAAAATTTCGTTCCAAATTACAAAAATATTGCAACAGTATATTCTATATTTCAGGAGGCATTGCCGGTAAAAGATAGGGTCCTCCTAGAAGAAAATATAATAGAGCAGATGTCATCATCAGCAGAAATTCCAACTGACGACAAAGAACCTATTGATAATATTGTCTACAATACGTTTGTAAACAAGTTTAATGAAGAGTATGCGAGTAGTTTAAACGAAAGTCAAAAAACGCTATTTAAAAAATATATTTCATCATTTTCGGACAACGGATTGGAGATGAAGTACTATATAAACGAAGAGATAAGTAACCTAAAAACAAAGTTAGATTCCTCAAAAAATTTAGACTATATAGTAGAAGATAATGATTTAAAAGTAAAAATAGATGAGGTATACTCCTTGTTGGATTCCTATAAAGATAAAGAGGTGGATACTGACTTGCTAGAAATCATACTTAAAACTCAACTTTTAGTAGACGAGATTGAAAAAGATGACGATATCAGTTGATATACAGATGGACCCCAGGGTCCGCCTTAAGGCAAGAAGGACACTAGATGGAAAAATAATGATTTTCGACCATGAAGATATAGACATTATTTTATCACCCAGCGATAAAAAGTGCATTTCTTTCCCCAAGGACCAACTTACTGACAAGGTGTACGAAGCTCAGGACCGAATGTTTAACTTTCTCAGCCGCGCCGGCGTTATTGATAAGGCTACCATCAGGGGGGGGAACATCCACGGTTCTTTGGAGGCTAGTATCCTAGAGAGCTCCATAAAAGGTATAGACGAGACACAGGCTTTTATATATTCTCTAGATAGATATCTAAATGATGAAAAGCCTTACTTCACCAGTAGTAAGAAACTTCAAGATGACTACTTGGACAGCCTGCTCAAGCCGGATGCAGAAGACTCAACAGAGTTAGGAGATGTACCACATTCCGATAAGAAGGGTTCACATGGCTTTACTAGGGGCCCATACGGATTCATGTACAATTACTCTCTTGTACGAGAACACAACGCAAAAGAGAAAGAATGAATTTAATCTATTTTTCTCTTTGTTGTGCCGGTCTCACACAAATATTGGTTTATGGTAAAATCTTTGATAAAATACGCCCGACCAAGGGCTGGTTTGGTCAGCTCTTTTCTTGTCCCATGTGCACCGGTTTCTGGTCGGGACTATTTTTGTGGGCAGCAAACAAACACACAGAACTATTTACTTTTGATTACTCTTTGACAACAGGGTTATTCTTGGGTTGCCTGGGGTCTCTTGTAAGTTATATTTTTTCTGTATCTTTTACAGATGATGGAATAAGAATTGATAATAATTGAGGAGTTTTTATGAAGCCTTTCGCTACTATAAGATGGATGATACGCCCAGTTGCTAACTGCTGCAAGGGGTCGTAAATGACGCGGGTAGCCCCCGCTAAATTGGAAAATTTATTATGAAGTTAATAAGAGAATATTACGAATTATGTGACGGTGGAATTTGCCAAGACTTACTGACAGAGTCAGAAAAGAAGTTTGTTGCTGAAGGCGGCTGTATTTTGTCTGGGCTGATGCAGGAGGCAGAAGTCAAGAACGGCAACGGTCGAACTTATCCGCTATCAGTTTTGCAGAGAGAAGTTGCGCTTTATGAGAAGCTCGTTAGAGAGGGGCGCGCCCTTGGTGAGTTGGACCATCCTGAGTCTTCTGTAATCAATTTGGTAAATGCCTCTCATATTGTTACCGCAATATGGATGGACGGCCCAAAGTGTTATGGTAAGATAAAGGTCCTGCCCACCCCGTCCGGAAAGATACTGCGGTCGCTAGTAGAAAGTGGAGTATCTCTTGGCATATCTTCCAGAGGCCTGGGGTCCCTGGAAGAGAGAAATGGAATATCAGAAGTTCAGGACGACTTTCAGTTAATATGTTTTGATATGGTGTCAGACCCATCTACACCCGGAGCGTTTATGGGACTCACAGAATCTAAAGACCGCCCAAATATATTTACCAAAAATGACAAAGTCAACAGAGCGCTTGATAATATATTGTATAAGTTCGGCAAGAAATGAAAAAATCAGAATTAAAAGCACTCATTAAGCAGTGTGTTAAAGAAGCATTATTCGAAGAAGGCGTCCTCTCGGAGATTATTGCAGAGGTAGCTTTTGGGCTAACGAAGGCCCAAACCATAATGCTTGAGCAAAAATCTAAAAAAGAACCGGAAGACTTTACAAAGCAAATTGCTGCAGAAAGAGAAGAAAACAGCAGAAAGTCTTTGGCAGAAGCAAAAAAGAAAATATTAAACGCTATCGGAAAAGAAAGCATGTCAGGCGTTTTCGAAGGTACCGAGCCTTTAAAGAGTGCTCCATCACCGTCGGCATCTCCCCATAGCCCTTTGGCCAATAGGGACCCTAGTGATTCAGGAGTAGACATATCTGGTCTCTTTAGTCTCGCGGGTAAGAAATGGAATGCACTAAAATGAAAACAGAAAAAAGGATACTTTAAAATGGGAAAGAGAACTCCAGTACACGCAGAAGTGTATATAAGAGACCAGCAGCAGTTTGAGAGAATGCTTAAAAAGTTTACTAAAAAAGTAAAAAAATGTGGTATTCTTGATGAAGTCAAAGAAAGAAGATACTATACAAAACCTTCAGTTAAAAGAAGAAACAAAAAATTAGAAAAGAAGAGACTAATTAAAAAAGCTGTGGAAAAAGAAAAAAATAAACTTTCCAACGAATATAAGTAGAGGTATTATATAATGGCAGGCAAAGGATTTAGTCACACACCAAACGCAGGAGAGTTCAGAACTGCGTCAAGCTGGGGTCGAACTCGTAGACCAAAAAATTTAAATGGTGCTAGTTCCACTGCCCAGGCCCAGATAGGAAAGGTCGCCGGCGCTAAGACCGCGGCCCCTACAGTTGTCGGCGATGGACACGTAACTGAAAATCAAAGGTATTTGCACCTCGCTCTCATAGCCGATGCAACTGTGGCGACTAGGCAAATTACAGTCTGGGCGTGGAGCCATGCGTTTGAAACCTGGGCAATTCTTAGACCTGTCGGCACACCGGCCACCAACGCAGTTATCGGAGCAACCGCATCACAAGCAAACTATTCAGTGTTTGAGATAAGTGGAGTTGACAAAGTTTACTTTCAGGACACTGGAGCTGGTGGAGCTGGGGCCATTCAAGTCGGCGACGAATTTTACGCTGCATGTTCCACATTTTAAGGTTTAAGTAATGTCAAGCTTTCATACCTACAGCAGCTGGGGCAAAACAAGAGGCACTAAGAATATATTATCGGAAGCCTCGATAACTCCACCCACAAACTTTCCAGCAACCAAAGTGATGGCATTTGATGGCACTGATGACTTTGTTCGTGTGTCGGATGACGATGTTTTTACATTTACAGATGGCACCCAAAATGTCGGAAGTGATAAGCCTTTCTCCATACAAGCTTGGGTAATGATAGACGAGCCTGACCTTAATCTTGATGGCGCAAGGCAGGGTGTTTTTGTTTCTAAATTTCGTGGAAACACTAATGTAGAATATTTTTTTGGCCAATTGGATGGCAGAGTGCTTTGGAACCTGTACGATAATAATGCCCCAAACAATACTGATGACCCAGGCCAAGGGCACCCAGCAAAGTCATCAAATCGTATTAAAGCTACAAGTGGCGTTATAGCGCATGATGTTTGGAACCACGTAGTTGTTACCTATGATGGGTCAAAACATGAGAATGGCCTAAACATTTATGTCAATGCAGTGCTCAACGTCACCGCACGGGAAGACACGAATGACAACTATAACGGAATGGTTAACACTAATTTGGATGTAGTTATAGGGTCTACCGATGATGGCAGCGCAGATTTTGAAAAGAAGATGACAAACGTTGCAATGTTCAACAAAGAACTATCAGTAACAGAGGTATCCGAGCTTTATAACAATGGTCGAGTTTTAAATCTTACAACTTTTAGTGATTATAATAGTGTTATCGCCTGGTGGAAACTTGGAGATGGAGACACTTTACCAACCGCTATAGACTCTAAAGGCGGCAGAAATGGCACAGTAACAAACGCAACATTGGTAGACGAACCCGGAGCTGCAAGGCCTGGCATATTTGCGACAGATGGATTCTCTACTGAAAATCAAAGATACTTAAACTTAAGAATATCCGAAGCAGGTGACAACGCACAGCCGGCAGTAACAGTGTGGCTTAAATCTTATGGTATGGGCTATGACAGGTGGGCAAAGCTAGACACTTTTAGCGGAGTGCAAAACTCTGTTGTTACTCATGTAATAGATATTAACGGCGCCGATAGGGCCCTTCTAATTTGGGACGGTAATGGCAATGATGTTAAAATTTCTGCTGGATGTTCAACTTTTTGACCATTCAAAAAAATCTTTCTCTTAAAAAAACGAAATACTATTTATTTAGAGAAACTTTTGTTATCGGTGTATTAGTGTAATATTTTCGGGAGTTAAAACACAATGTCAAGTTTATTAGAAAGAGCCATTATTGATGCCACAGCGCTTAAGGAAGCTGCCCTTAAGACCGCAGAAAATACAATAATTGAGAAATATTCCAACGAAGTTAAAGATGCGATGGATAGGCTCTTGGAGCAAGAGGGCGACCCTTTCGCAGCCACAGACGCGTCGCTTTCCGACCCAAACCCAATGGGAATGGGCAATATGGAGCTAGATACCGACACCGACATGGGCATGGAAGATGCTGGAATGGACCCCGGCTTAGAAGATGACCTCGATACAGATACACCAGAAGAGGAAGAAGATAACTTTTTTGACCAAATTCCAACAGGTTTTGACCCGGACCTCACTGACCCAGAAGATGAAATCATCAACATAAAGTTAGATTCTCTAAGAGCCGAGCTTCCAGATGAAGAAGAGGTTGGTGTTTTCGGCGGAGATGACGAACTTGAGGATGACGAAATTGGAATTGACGTTCAAGACGATGATGAAGAGTTAGACTTTGAAAATGAGTTTGGCGATGACGATGATGGGCTTGAGATAGAAGATGACGATGTTGAGGTAAATGCAGACGAACTAGAGGGCATGATATCAGAAATCATAAACAACCTAGACCTTGACGACGATACTGATTCCGAGCTTGAAGAAGCCGTCAGGGTTGACTTCGAGCCTCAAAAAAGCGGATGGGCAGGAACCCCTGAGTCTATCATGCGCGAATACGAATCTATGTTACTTGCGAGAGAGCAAGATAGCGAAGTAAAAGAAGAAAACGAAGAGCTGCGCAAAACAGTAGCAGCCTTACAGAAAGAAAACAAAACTTTAGGAACTGTTGCCACAAAATTAAAGGCACAGATAGAAAAATACTCTACAACACTTGAAACTTTGCAAGAAAAGTTGGAAACCACGAATGTTTCTAACGCGAAGTTGTTGTACATTAACAGAGCTTTAGAAAATGCCTCCCTGAATGAGCGACAAAAAGAGAAAATTGTCGAAGCCATTTCAAAAGCCGAAACAATACAAGAAGCAAAGATAGTTTTTGATACACTCGAAGATACAATCACTTCTTCCCCTGCAGAGAAGAGGTCTGGTGGTTTAAACGAGGCCGTTTCAAGACGTTCAACGTTGCTTGTAAATGCTCGAAGCGAGCAAAGGCAAAAGGTTGCTAATCCTGTGTATGATAGATTACAGAAATTAGCAGGGATAAAAACATAAAATAACATTTTTGGAGGTAATATATAATGTCTGTTTTACAGAGACTTACAGAAGGTGTTGTTCAGCGTAACGTTCAGAAGGAAGGTGAAGCTCTACTTAACAAGTGGGAGCAGACCGGTCTTCTTGAAGGTCTTAACGAGGGACAGCAGAAGCAGGGAATGGCCGTCCTGCTTGAAAACCAGGCTAAGGAGCTTCTCCGTGAGGCTTCATCTATGGCAGCTGGCGATGTCGAAGGCTTCGCAGCAGTTGCTTTCCCAATCGTTCGTCGTGTATTCGGTGGATTGATTGCAAACGATTTAATCTCGGTTCAGCCGATGAGCTTGCCATCTGGCCTCATCTTCTTCCTTGATTTTACGCATGAATCAGCTCGTGGCGGAGCCGCGGCTGGCGAGTCGGTATACGGCGGAAACGTTGTTGCACGCGGCTTGACTGGCGGTGTGGACCTTTCTGGTCCTGCAGGACGCCTAGGGGCAGACGGCCCAGGTGGACATTACGATATGGGCCATCGCGCCGCTCAGGCAACGGCATCGGTTTTTCTCGCAATAGACTCATTCGCCCCGGCCGACGCAACGACTGCCTTGGGCTTGGTCACTGACGTGTCAGCTTCTCTTGTTTCTGGATTAACAGAAGTTCAAAAGA
>CEVB01002768.1_pt1 | contig 23886 bp, 17 predicted proteins | sample 531381 | NCBI WGS metagenome assembly CEVB01 (sample SAMEA2622763, study PRJEB7988) | marine metagenome | biome: marine biome (ENVO:00000447); feature: surface water layer (ENVO:00002042); material: "saline water (ENVO:00002010), including plankton (ENVO:xxxxxxxx)" | depth 5 m | reverse complement strand
GTAGTTGATGATTGTACATATTTACCATAAAAACCAAAATCAACAGAGTTACCAGTATTGTTATCTGCATAACGAACCATTGGGTCATTTATTGTTACAGTTGTAGATTCAACAGCAGTTGTAGTTCCATTGACTGTTAAATTACCATCTAATACTAAATTATTAAATGTTACATTATCTGAAGTACCAACAGCCTGTCCTATTGATATAGCACCCGTTCCATTGTTATATGTGACACCAGTACCACCCGATAAACTTGCAAGTGTTATAAATGCAGAGTTTGTATTAGAGTAATTAGCTAAATCATTATCAACAACAAAATCTATATTTCCATCGGTGTCATCGTAGGATACAGTTATCAAGGTTTCTGTGCCGTCTAACATACCTCCAACAAAATCTTCTACTTGCTCTTGTGTAAGAGTTGCTGTAATAAATCCTGAAGTACTGTTGTCATAATTTGCTAAATCATTATCTACAACAAAATTTAGTTTTCCATTTGTATCGTCATAAGTAACAGCTATTAGAGTTTCTGTATTACTGCTGACCATACCACCAACAAAATCTTCAACTTGTTCTTGAGTGAGTTGAGTATTTGTATCAGTTGATGCAATTGTTATTGTTCCTGCTGCGTCATCATAAGTAACTGAGACATTTGAACCTGCTGTTATAGAACCTGCTATAAAGTCTTCAATGCTTTCTTCAGTTTGTACTTGGGAATCTACATATGCTTTGATTGACTGTTGAGTTGCAAGATGTGATGCACTATCACTAGCCATATTATCTTCATCTAATACTGGAACTACAAGGTCTAATGTTCCATCAGAATCATCATATGTAACAGTTATAAAAGTTTCTGTATTGCTTGAGAACATTGGTCCAATGATGTCTTGAACTTGTTCTGATGTAAGTTGTGAAACTACAAAGTTTAATTTTCCTGCTGTGTCATCGTAGGTAACTGCTACGTTTGTTTCTGTTCCACCGTCAACCATACCTCCAACTATGTCTTGTACTTCTTCAGTTGTAAGTTGAGTGTTGGTATCAGTAGAAGCTATTGTAAGAGTTCCAGCAGCATCATCATAAGTTAAAGAAACATTTGAACCTGCTGTAAGTAATGAATCTACTCTATCATCAACTCTTTCATTTAGGTCAGTTGTTATCTCACTTAAGTCAGCAGATATTGTTAGCTGATTATTGGCATCATCATAATTTATATCTATACCAGAAGTTGCTGAATCTATTAATAATGCACCAACTCTGTCATCAACTCTTTCGTTAGTAAAGTAAAGATTTGATGAACCCTCAGATAAATTATCTGTATCTAAACCAGATAAACTAGAAACTGTACCTGTAACATTACCTTCTAAGTTTGCAACGATAGTTCCAACAGAACCACTGAATACTTCTGCTGTATTTGTTGCATCAGGTATAAATGTAAATTTTCCACTACTATCATCAAAACCAAAGAAACCTACTTTTGCACCAGAACCAGTGTGATATCTAAACTCAACACCTCTATCTTTATTATCATCAGAAGCTGGTGGAGTATCTCCGCCTAATGTTATTATTGGGTCATCTAATGTTGTGATTGTACTGTTTACTGTTGTAGTACTTCCATCAACAGTTAAGTTACCACCTATTGTTACATTTCCAGAAGTAGTTAGTCCTGTAAATGTAGGAGAGTCAGATGTACCTAATCCTATACCTTCAAGTAAAGCTGCTAATGATGCATATGAACCACCTGTACCACCATCATCTAAACCTATAAAATCTGCTGATTGATATTCAGCAAAACCAACAGCATTATTGCTGTTATCAAAATTTACTCTTACTGGTGTTTTTTCTGCCATTATTCAGCTACTTCCATATCCATTATTTGGTTATTTCCTGAAGAATTTACTATTGTTAATTGTAGCGTACTGTTATCAGTTTTTGCTGGCATTAAAACATCAACAGTAGAACCATCTTGTTTTAAGATTGGTAAACTTCTTGTACTAACACCTACAGATGTACCACCTCCAGATACAGGGTCTGTTGTAGCTACATTAAAAAATTTATTTCTAAGAGGCATACCTTGTGTAGCTCCGCCATGATTTAACAATGGAACTTTAGATGCCATAGAAAATGTTTTCGGTATGTTGTTCGTTACTTTTACTTCATTAGTTGTATTGTCAGTTGTTACAGTAACTTTATCTCTTTCGGTATCATATCTACTATCTACCGCTGTATTGTTTTCTGAATTAAATTTTAAAGCTGCTGAAGTAGAATCCGCATTTAAAGTATTTTGATTTGTTGATTGTACTTGTGTAAAAGCATTTTGATTAAGTTCACCATCTGTATTTGCATTGATTGTTATTGAATCATCATTTGCATCTACAGTAAATGTAACGTTAGAACCTGGAGTAAGTGTTAATGTATCTGTATTATTATCTGCTTGTATTGTTGTACCGCCTGCAACAATTGTTCTGAATGCTTCGCTTCCTGCAGAAGTGTTTGTATTTGTAATTGTTATTGTATCTGTTGAAGCGTTTGTAGAAATACTTATACCTGAACCTGCCGCAATATTTAAAGTATCACCTGCTTGGTCTGCTACAACATTTGATTGTCCAGATACAGCAAGTGTCTTAAAAGAATTTTCTTGTGTTACAGGTGTGCTCCAAGATATATTTCCAAAACCATCTGTAGTAAGCATCTGACCAGATGAACCTGCATTTCCATTTATAAGTAATTTTTCAGAAAGTATATCTAAAGAACCATCAGTGGTAATTTGTATTCTTTCTGTATCGTCTGTAGAAAATATTAATTTTTTTGAAGCATTGGTACCTATTACAAAAGTACCATCAGAAATTATAGTTTGTCCATCTGCGTGTAGATTATGTTCTGAATCTATAAGTTTTAGAACAGCGTTATTAAGATTGAAACCAAAAGAACCGTCTAAAATATGGTCTGCTGCTGCATCCCCTGACATCTGCGAAGTAGATGTATGTGTCTGTGTTATAGCCATTTTTTAATCACTCATACCTGGAATCTCACTTCCGAAACTACCTCCTAACTTTTCGTAAATATATTTCATTCTGTTTAAGTCACTTATAACTTCAAGAACAGTCTCATACCATTGATGATATTCTGAATGATTTTCGTCAAGTCTATCAACCATCAAAGCAAAGTGTTCTCTTTCTAATTCTTGAATTCTTGCTAAGACATAACTCATCTTATAAGAATGGTCAACAAAATTATAACTTATATTTATTTCGTCTTTTTCCTCCGACATTATCCCTCCAACAATTTTATACTACCATTACAATCACGAATTTATGTTTTTATTACGAGAGACTATATCTCTGTAAGCATTTTTAAATTTAGTAGAAAGTGCAGTCTTTTCTGTTTCATCATTTTTTAAATCTTCTGTATTCATTTGTGATACATCTAAGTTCCACTTATCTCTTTTGAAAGGTATAACTTGAATAAATGGAGTTCCTCTTTCTATTACAGCATCTTTTGTCGTGTGCCATATACTAGGAAAATTTATATGATGATAACTATCTGTTTCAACTATTCCAGGTAGAACAGTAAATCTTTTTTCAAATTGATATGTAGGTGTCATAAACATTACTGAATAACCTTTTGGTGTATATATACGCCAAGGATTTACAAATTTTATACCTTCTGGAAAATCAGTTTTTTTTAAATTCCAACCTTTTATTTGTTCTTTACTGTGAAATTCAATTCCATATTGAAAATTTTTATTATCCCACTCAAAAGTTTCCATATCTCTTTGTATCAAAAAATCTGACCACATTGGAATAATAAAACCTTCTGTTATAAGGTCTACTATTGCAGGGCATCTTTTTACAGTCCCACTTGTATGTTTTTTTGCAGTATCACCTTTTTTACCAAAGTAATTAGGTTTATTTTTTTCATGCACTGCATCAACCTCTACAAAATCTTTCATACCTTTAAACCATTTTGGTAAAAAATATTTAGCTGGTTTTACTGGAGCTATTTCTTCAAGACCATTTACATCTGTCTTGAATTCTATAAATTGTTTGCCTCCCAAAGAATACTTCAATCGTAAGTTCCCCCAAGATTTTCATACTCTGTTCTTTTATCACCAAGTAATGTTTCCAAATCTTTCATTTCTTCAGTTTCTTCATCATTTTCTTGGTCTAACTTAAAATAAATCATTTCTAACTCTGTAATATCTGACTTTAAATCATCAATTTTTTCTTCGTCAGATTTTTCAGAGGTATCTATAAATTTATAATCTGTATATGCCATTATGGATTCTCCAATTCATCTATTCTTGCTTCTAATAAGTCTATCTTGCTAGACAACTGTTGTACAGCTTTCACTAATGGTGCTACGAACTGATTGTAATCTACTCTGCCAAAATCATCTGAGTCACTTGAATATGTTTTATCACTATCTGTGACATCACCAATTTTTACACCACCAAAAGAAGAATTACTTCCTGTTTCTGCAAATACTGCACTTTGTACTTCTTGAGCAATAAATCCTTGCTGCGTATTGCTTAAAAAAGTTTTATATTTAGAATCTTCAGACACTTCATCGCTATATTCGTTATCTAAATATGATGATTTCCAACTAAAATCTCTTGGTTGCAATCTATTAATAAAATCAAGCCCTAATGATACATCTGAGATATTCTCTTTCAATCTTTCATCAGAGTGAGCAACATCAAATCTATGTGCTGTGATTTGGCTGTTTACATAATTTAGGTTAGCCATATTTGAATGATTATGTGTCGAATTTGCAAAGTTGTTATGAGTATGAAATGCACTAGCAAAAGCGTTGTGATTATGATTTACTCCAGAGTAACTGCTATCGTGGTCGTGATTGTTTGAAGCAAAGTTATTGTGACCATGACCAGAGCTAGCAAAATTATTGTGTGTATGTGTTGCACTTGAAAATCCATTATGATTATGATTTACACCTGCGAAATTATTATGTGTATGTGAGCCTGTTGCAACAGAATGATAACCTAAAGTACCATTTGAATCTTTACCAATAAATTCATTAGCATTTCCAGAATCACCATTTACAGTTAGAGAATTACCAACTAATATTGTATCTCCTGATACTGATAAAGTACCCTTTACTGTAAATGTGTCAGATAAAGTAGTGAAAGAAAATATATCATCATCACCGTTAGAAGCAGAGAAAGTTGAGAAACCACCAGCATCTGTGCTGTTTGAAACAAAGAAACCCATTTCGTCATAATCACCAGATATCGTTAAAGAAGGATTATCTTCGTCACCATCTGGAAACACAACAAAAGGTTTTGAAACAAATAACTTATTGCTTCTTTCGAATAAAGTAGATGTTCCAATTTTTAAAGCAGAACTTGAAGCTGAAGTTGGTACAGAACTACCAGTATTAGTGTTTAATGTAATTACAGGATTATTAACAGTAACACTGTTAAAGAATGCATCACCATCATATTGAATTTGAAAACCTGTAGACCCAGATGAAAAGTTATGTGATGATATACTTCCAGAAGTATTTGAACCACTACCAAGTGTAATGCTGTTGCCTACAATACTTCCTGCTGTAAGTTTACCTACACTAACTCCACCTATTAATGAATCAGTTATTTCTCCTGCTGCAATTTCAGCAACTATATCTCCTGCTTGTACACTTAAAGATGAAAAGTCTAAGTTTCCTGCAGTTACAGAACTAAAGTCTAATGTACCACCAGTAACTTGGTTAGCACTTACTGTTCCAGTGAATGTACCTCCAGCTGCACTTAAGTTTCCAGAGAACGTTCCACCTGCCCCATCTAAGTTTCCTCTAAATGTTCCTGATTCAAACTCTACAGTTCCATCAGAATCTATTTTCCAACCAGCAGAACCTGTTGAGTAGTTACTAGATTTAATAACAGCACTATCAGAAGTGTTAGTTCCAACAATTATTTCTTGACCAGATATAGTACCTGCAGTAATTTTACCTGCAGATAAAGTTGCTATCTTTGCATCAGTAACAGCAAGGTTTGCAATCTTTGCACTTGATATAGCTGCGTCTGAAATATTAGCAGTAGCAACTAAATTACCATTTGCTGATTGTTCATCAGATGGTTCTGATTCGTTACCTGCTGCATCAACTGCAGTAAATCTAAAGAAGTGTGTTGAACCATTAGGCATTTGTATTTCACCAACTGCAGGTATCTGATGTTTGATATGAGAAGCCGTACATGGTATTTCGCCAACTTTAAATTGTGCCTTTAGTGTTGATGTTGCTAATGAAAATCCTGAAGATGTAGAAGCGTAAACATTTAAATGGTCAATATCTCTTTGTAAAGTAAAGTTAGTTGGTGAACCAATAACATTTCCTGAATCATCTTTTACTCTTGCTAAGTTATGTACTATTTGAACTCTTAAGGCACCACTTGCAATTGTTGATGCCTGTGCTGGTTTAGATGGTGCATTAGTATCTAGTGCAGATGTAATAGTTCCAGTTGCAGGTTCAGATGTGTTTGCATTTAAAAGGACAGCTATAACTCTTACTTCATAATTAGTATTAAGCTGTAAACCTTCAATTGTAAAATCATTACTTGATGACCAATTAACAAATGAAGATTGATAATCACCAGTTGTATTTGTTGCTTTCCACTCTATTTGATATTGCAAACCATTTTGAATTGGATTTCCAGCATCGTCTGTAGGTTCTTCCCATTCAACAAATATTATTGCGTTATCTCTTCCTAAATCATCTTGAACAGTAGCTGATGTTAATTTAAGACTTCCCTCAACTAAAGTGTCAGGATGTCTAGGTTTTCTTACACCTGTACTTCTTGTACCAGATGTAACACCTGTAACAGCACTAGTAAATCTTAAATCATCACCAATTCGCTTTGATAAATCTCCAATATCTAATTGTGTATTTCCTGTTTCAAATTGTACATAATCGGTAAGGTCAACATACTCAACTCTATAAGGTTGTGTTGATGCAACCTTTCTAAGATAAACTCCATATCCATCTTTGACTGGATAAGTAATTCCTGTAATTCTTATTTTCTCTGGATTTATTATTTGTCCACGATAGGCTACTTCAAATAAAGAATCTCTACCATCTTCTATTCTTTTTGCTTCTGTATCTTCAAATCTTATTTCAGGGTCATAAACAAAAATCATATCTCCAACTTTAAAGTCCCCTTGAATTTCGTAAGCCTCTAATGAAAGGGATAATGTTTTTTTAATTTTCTTAAGTTCATTTAGATAAGCTTCTGCCCTACTTTGTCTTTGAACATTTGGAATATCAGTCTCACCAACAAACTGTACTCTTTCTAATTTAGCTCCAAATAAATCTCTATATGGAGTATCTTCATCAAAAGCCTCTGCATGGTCTGCTTGTTGTGATGAACCTTGTGTCTGTGATAATAGTTCGACACCAGATACATAATCCTCTGCATCAAATTGTGCTGTCATTTGTTCTGGAGTCAAACCTGATATAGATGGGTCTTCTCCAGAAACATCTCTTACAATTATTGCTGGTGGCTCATTAGTTCCATGACCCTCAAATAAAACTTCTTTTAGTCCTGCATCTAATGTTCCATCTGTATTTACTCTGTATTCTGTTCCTAATTGTTCTGATACTTTATTAATTGCTGAATAAACTGTTTCGACAAAATGCTCTCCATTGTACAAACCAGTAGTCGAAGTAGTTGATAGCTCCGTTGAAGAAGGAGTAAAGTTACTTGTATATAAAGCTGAACCCTTTGTAACTCTAAGTCCATCTATGAATCCTTTAAAATAATCTGAACCCTGAGACCTTCCTATAGAAAATTTTAATGTTCCATCTCTTGTGCTTCTTGTAATAGATTTAGGTGATGTAAATTCTGAAACCTTTGTACCATTCTTGAAAGTTCTAAATACATTACCTTTTCTAGTTATTGCAAAATGATTCCATTGTCCGTAATCTATTGTTCCTATTATTTTGCCATCTGCTATATCCCATATTGTTGTGTCAGTTCCTGAAGATATTGTACTTTGAGATAATGAACTTCTTAAATATAATCTAGAAACACCAGAACCATCTTCATTGATACCGAATATAAAACCTGGAGTTTGTGAATCAGGATTTGATGCAAATACTGCACCATGAGCTGTTGCAGTTCTAGGGGCTCCTACAACATCAGCACCATGATAGAATTTTTCATTTGGCTGCCAGAACTTAGAATAATACTTTTGGTACAGTGGGTCATTTTTATAAAAGTCTGCACTTCCTGGTTCACTACTGTATATAGACCTATTACCTGTATAAAAGTCGGCAAAGTCAGTTGTTATACCAGCTTGTCTTAAGGCACTTAATGAACCTGTATGAAAATCTAAAGCAGGAGTAAAAAAGGTTTTTGTCTCATCTGATACAACTGTTCTACTTGTTGAGTTTCTAGCACCAACTGAACCATCTAAACCTAAATCTGCATTTTTAAATGATTCAAAATATTCTATTGGTATTTCTGCACCTTGATACCAATCAGGTTTTACAATTGGATTTAGACCTGTGGGAAATGTTCTACTACCTGCTGTACCTAATAATTCATTGATATCATTATTTCTTCTATCGATTTGTGGTTTGACCCAATAGTAAGTTCCTTCATGTCCAACAGCTGCTAACCACATCAATGCATATGCAGCATTATTATATGCAGTCAAATTGGCTGCTGTTGTAACAGAAGTTCCATCAACTAATTTATATCTATTTACAAAAAATGAATGTTCAAAACCATCTTGTCCTTGATGAAAACAGATAGCAACCATCATATCGAAATGTGTTTGAGCTAGTGTATTATCATATGGAAAAGCATCTTCACTTCCATTAAAAACAGATTTTACTTTTGCTACTGAAGCAGCAAGTTTATCTTGTAATAATTGGTCTGCAAGAGTTGCATTAAAAACTTTTGTTGAATTAGTTGAATCATTACCTGTATATTTAAGTCTTATCGGTGAGTTTGTAATTTGAGTTCCAGATTCATTTTTAAAAAATCCACCTGTACTGTTAGTAGCATTTGCCTCTAAAAATTGAACAGGAAAAATAAATGTTGTACCACCGATACTGATTCCATCTGTATATACCTGATTAAATAAATTATCTTTACCTGGTTTTCCATCAAATGTTGTACCATACCCAATTGTTAATGTACCTCTTATTTCTTTATGAAAATCTGGGTCATATGGTACACGACCATAAAAATCAGATATATAGTTTGTTGTAGCTGAAGGAGGCTTTGGGTCATTATCTGGATAAGTAACACCTGTTTCAGATATTATTGGATATCCATCATCGTAAACAAAAGGAATATATTTTTCAGCTGTCTTAATTTTTGTTAAGCCAGTTGAAGATAAAGAAGCGTTGGCTAAATCAAATTGAGGCATAAGACATCACGGTGCTAACCTATATTCCCACCACTCAACTGTAAAATCTCTATCGTCTAAATTTAAATCATTTGTGTAATCAATTAATAAATGGTCTGATTCACCAGATAAAAATAAAGATGAGCCACCAAATTTATTTTGAGCTGTGCTAATTTTTGCATCATCATAAAATCTTATACTTGCATTTGTATTTGAAGCATCACTAGTTGTTGTAGCATTATTAGCTCCGTTAAAATTCAAAAGTAATTTTGTATTTTGTTTTGAAGGGTTGGTTATAGTTCCTGCTCTAATGCTTCTCTGTTTTCCTTCTTCACCCTCTCTTAATAAACCAAATGGTTTACCACTTGAATTATTCAAAACAAAATCTAATGTCTTTTCACTGTAAGTTCTTTTGTTAGATAATCCACCTTTTTCTGCAATAGGTAAACCTCTAGTTTCAGTATCACCCAAATATGACACTAAACCTGCTCCTTCTATATCAACAGTCTCTTCTTCTATTGTAAGCTCATTTATAATCCCAACATATTCAGCACTCGCTAACATACTTGAGTCATCAAGTTCATCTTCTGAAACTCTTGCAGGCATTATGACTATGTGTTCCCATGGTTCTATCGAATTTACAATTGAGTTAGGAACTAAATTAACATCAAGAGAAACACTAAACACTCCAGGAGCCATTAACTTTTCTGTTACACTCATGCTTTTATAACCTTACAATATTCTGATACATTATCTAAATACTGGTCACGAACACTATCTGCTGCGTCACCACTATTTATACTTCCATTTGTTTGTGCTAATTCATAACCAATAAAAGTTTTAAACTGTGTACTTCCTGTAGTAGGATGTATAAGCCCTCTAGTTAAATCACTTGTAAAAGTTACTGGTGAGCCAAAAATGAATTTATTACCATCACTGTCATTTGCTCCAGCTTTTATATATCCTGTAGCACTTGATGCAGCAGTTCCTGGAGCAGAACTTACTGATAAATTAAGTCTAGAAGTTTTAGGTGATTGATTTAATATAATTGATGCATGATGTGCTCCTCTTCTTAGAGATATATCCATAGTCAATCTATCTTGTCCAGAAGATTGAAAGTTAGAAGTACATCTTATAATACAAAGCTCTGGCATATTCCTTAAGATTTGAACTGTCTTCCAACCCTGATATTCTGTTGCAAGTTGTTGACCAGATGTTGGTGTACCTCTGTGTATTGAATACTCTTGTTCCGAAGCAAAACTTGTTGCATCCCAAATACTTGTAGTAAATCTTGATTGATTAGCACTAGAACCTATAACAATTTTTAAGATTCCATTTTCTATTATTGTTCCTGCTGGTGTATTAGGCGAGTTAATTCCTTGTCTTATTTTTGAATCAGTAATTATTCTTACAGCACCTTTATAAAAATCTTCAGGATTAACATGATACTGAGCATTTTTTTGCCGTAAATTATTTGAAGTTTTTAATTGTAAAGTTACAGTATCTGATGTTGAAGTTGTAGTTTGGTCACTTGCAAGTCTCGTACCGTTAGTAGGGTCGCTTTCGTGAAAGTAATTGTAATGATTTGCAGCAGGTACATGAAACTGATTAGTGGTAGAAGTAATACCATGATTATTATCTATTAGCTTTCCAGTCATTACAGATTCTTTTACAATCTCACCTACTTTACCCATATATTCCATACTAATTTGATAATTTATTCCACCTAGTACATATCTTGCTATATCAACAGAACTATCAGTAACATATACATATCCATCAAATGTTGAATCACCATCATATCTAAAAGGAACATATTGCATTGATTGAGCCATAGCAATAAGTTCATCTCTTATATATTTTGCTTCTGCAAGATTTGCTTCAGCTAATTTACCTGATAAAGATAAATCTCTTTGTCCACTTCCACCAGAAAAATCTAAACTAGCTGGTGAGGTAAAACTTAATCTTCCTATGTGTACTTGATTAGCCATTAGTTCCTTCTAAGTCCTGTTCCCGAAGAACCTTCTTTATCTAGCTTTCTAAGTGCTTTACTTATTTGTACGGCAGCTTTTCTTGCAGATATTGGGTCAGATGGTACGCCTGTAACTTGAACATTTAAGTTATTAACCATCGTACCACTACTACCTGTTCCTAAAGGTTTTACTAAGAAACCATTACCAGGTACGAATCTTACTTCTTCTGGTCCATATTCTCCAACTAAAGCTCTTGTCATAGGGTCACCTCTACCACCATGTCTATAGCTTGATACTCTGCCACCCATTCCCATTCCTGGAATCCTATCCGCAAAACCTCGATTATATGATTGTAAGAAATCCTCTAAATCTTTAAATATATCACCAAATGGAAAGCCTCCAGGTGGTATCACAGATTTACTTGTACTTCCAGGTATTTCATAGAAATCTCCATCAGATGGAACACCTTCAGATGTAAATCTTTGTAATTTAGTTAAAGCTGTATCGAGACCAGATAAAGCTCCACCAATCAATCCTTCTTTTGATAGAACATTGTCTATTCTTCCTGCCATAAAATCATAACTACCAGTTATCTCTCTTAATGTTGATAGATAACCTCCATCTGCTCTTACACTTTCATTAAATGTTTCATATGCTTGTTTGAGTGCTAAATCAGCACTTATTACATTATTCTCAGCATCTTCAACACCTAATAAAGCTAGCTCAAGTGTATGATTTACTTTTGCCATTTCATCACTTAAATCAATAACTAGTTGTCTTGCATCAACCAATTCACTATCAATTTCTAAAGCCTGTTCTCTTGATTCATTCAATTGTTTTTCTGCTTGTGCTAGTTCTAAAATTAATAATTGTCTTTCATCTTCAGATAAATCTTCTCCTTTTAGTGATGCAAGATTTTCTTCAGCAGCTGCTAACTCTAAATTATTAATAATACCTTTTGCAGCCATTGCTCGTAAGTCAGTAATATTTTCTTCTGCTCTTTGTATTTGTAATAGTTGACTTGCTGATTTCTTACCAGCTGCTGCGTCTATTCTGCCTTCCAAGCTTATTTTCTGTCTGAGTAAATCTATCTCTTCAGATAAAGTAATATTTCCAGCTCTTCCAGTAATTTCTAATTCAGTTAGATTCTTTACAGCATTTGCATATCTATCTTGCAATGTTGCATTATTTCTTTGAACAGCTGCTAACTCTTGCTCTGATTCTATTAATCTTTTGTTAGCATTTACTTGAGAAATTTTTGCAGAAGTTAAATTACTAAATACCCTAAAGTCATCTGAAACTCTGTTTATTGTTTCTAATAAAGTTTCAGAAATTAATGTAAGAGTATTTCCTCCACCTGTTCCTAGAAAATTCTCAACACTGGCTTCACCTGTAGCAATAACTTCATCTATAAAATCTTTCATCTTGCCAGCTGCTATTAATTTGTTTGCATCAATTGGAGATATAATTCCATCTATTAATGGTTCTCCAACTCTATCTATCATTTCACGTGATGGAGAACCTGTATTAGCAGCATCTTCTGCAGCTTTTATAGCATTTTCTACAGTTTCACGCATGATGTTTTCTAATTCATCTTGTTTACCTTTGATACCTTCAATGAATCCATCTGCTGTATCACGACCAAAAATTTCAGCTTCTGATATTTCACCAGCTTCTAAAGCCTCTTGAATACTTGTTCTAGCTGCAGCTTGTAGTTCTGGACCAGAAGCACGAAGTAACTGTGATTCTGCGATAGCTGCAAGCATTGTATTATCTAAGAAATCTCTTACTACCCCAGCAGATGCGGGACCTTCTTTGACAAGTTGTAATGCAAGTAATGGTGCAAATGTTGAAAGTTCAGATATGCTTGATTCAAAACCTTCTTGTAGTCTTAGATTTCTTAAAAGATTAGCAGTTGCTTGTTCAGCACTCTTATTAATTTCTTCAGGGAATTTTCTAAACAAGCTCATAGCAGATTCAAGAGACTGCTTTAAATTTTTATCTATCTGGTCAGCAATACCTACAAAAGCCATTTCACTCAAGCCAAGTTCTTCTCTAACTCCTTCTAAAGAAGTTTTTGCATCATCAGCATTATCTCTTGTCAATCTACTTACAAGTTGTGCTGCTCCTGAAAAATCTTTCACTGCATCTACTTGGTCATTAAAATCTAAAAGACCTGCTTTTACAAATGCATCTTGTTGGTCATTTAAGAATTTTGTTTTTGCTGAAAATAATACTGATGCTGAACTAAAGAACTCTTCTTCTGTTAGTTCTTGAATACTCAATCCAGAAAGTGTTGTCAAAGTATCAGAGAATGCATCAAGTATAAATACTAATTGTTTTTGTTCTTCTTTTGATAAACCTGTGATAATTTGACCTAATGGAGATTCTGCATCTAAATTACTAAGTGCTTTGGATGGATTTCTAAATCTTTTTGCAAATTCGTCAGCTATTTCTTGTTCAGATTTACCTCGCATTCTTTTCATAAAATCCGCACTTGATGTAAATACTTCGCTTCCTAAATCTGGATTGAAAGCACCTAAACCACCTCTTTCTAAAGTTCCTCTTGGAAATAGTTGAGTTATTGCATTTAATAAACCAACTTGTGTCTCTATGTTTTGAAGTGCTGTATTAATTTCATCATCTCTAAAATCTGTACCGATAAAACCAAGCACTGCGTCTTGTATGGTAGGCATGTTTGTGCTGTCTATATCAGTGATAAGTTTTGAAAAGCCTCTGAAAAATATTTCATTAAATTCGTCTAAACTCATATTCAAAGTTGTGGCAGTTGCTTTTAATTGTGCATTAAGGTTTAGTGGTCCTTGTGTTGAAGAAAGTGCTAAAGTTTCCACAAGTTTTGCTGCTGTTCCTTCTATTTGAGCTGTACCTTTTGCTAAGTTTCTGTCAGCTTGTTCAATAAGTAATTCAACAGCTTCCAATGTTTTAGCATCAGCACCATCACCTAATAATTCTTGATAGGCTTCTTTAAGAGATTCAAGACGTTTCTCTGCTTTTTCTACATCCAAAGTAGATTCAACTATTCCCTCAAGTCCAGCACTAAATTCATCAAGAGCTCTTCCTCTTGCTCCAATTCTTGCAAAGAATTTCATAACTTCGTTTATAGCAGCAAAAGCTAGGAAAAAAACTGCAAATCTTCTGGTTAACATTATTACTGACCTAGTAAGTGTAGAAATTGTTTGGTTAAGACCTACAAACATACCTTGCATTCTTCCTGTAACACCAATCGATGAACCAGTAGTAGCATTAAATTTTTTCATAGCTGCATCAATATTTTCTATGTTTATAAGATTTTTACTTAAAACGCCACTTTGGGCAATAAAGGTAGCAGTTGCTCTAGCATTTATAGATGCCATTTGTTTAAGAGTTTTTGCTGTCTCTCTTGCAGCTGGAGTAAATACTGAAAATCTTGCAGCTGTCAATTGTGCTGCTTGTCCTGTTGACATCATTCCCATAGCTGCTGCAAGTGTTGGGTCTTGTGGACCACCTCGCATTCTTTCTCTTATTCCGCCTGCAAATCTTCCTGCTGCACCTGGCATAAATATTCCAGTTGGAGGTGGTTTTGATTCAACACCAAAGGAAGATGTTATATCTAATACACGTCCTCGTTGTGCTGTTACTAAGGCAGTTTGTGCTTGAGCAGCTTGCCTTAGGTTTAGTCCTAATCGTGCCATTTGTTGATTGGCTAATTCAGTATCTGTACGGAAAACTTTCATGGCTCTGTTAGTTCCAACAAATACTCCAAAGGCAACACCAATACCTACAATTGTTTGGACTATTTTTCCAAAAGTTCTATCTAATTCAGAACCACCAGATGCAATATTTATTAGACCTTGTACAACATTATTTATTTGTGGAAGAAACTCAACACCTAAAGCAATACCTGCTTCGTTAATTATATTTTTAAATATCTGTATTTGTGAAGATACAGTTTCATATCTTCTCTCAGCTTCTGTAAGTAAAGCTTGATTTTCGACAAATTCATCATTAGCCATTGCCAATGCTTCAGTAAGTAAAGGAACAGTTTTACCACCGAATTCACCTTCTGCTCTTGCAAGAGCCATAACAGCTCTTCTAGTTCTTATTTGTCCAAGACCGAGTTCTTCAAGAATTGCAATTGCGTCATTACCATTTTTTTCTACATCACCTAAACCACTAATAAAAAGAGCAAGTGCCTCATTAGGACTAATTTGTGATAAATTTTTAAATGCTTCTACAGACAAATCTGCTGTTTTAGCAACAAGTGCAAGGTCAGGTCCACCGACACTTACTAATCTATCTACTACTTGAACTAATCTAATTATTGCAGTAGAACCAGCTTGTGCTGGCTGACCTATTGCTCTCAAAGCAGTTGCAAATGCTAAAGCATCTACAGCAGCATTGTTAAATTCTGTTTGTGTTCCTGCAGTAGCTGTAGCTATTTGTGTTGCTGCAGTAATGATTTCTGATTCAGTAGTTGCAAAGTTGTTACCTAATTTAACTAATACAGATGCAAGATTATCTATTTCGCCTGAAGATAGACCAGTTATCTTTTGAAGTCGTGCAAGAGATAGTGCTGCTTGTTCTGCACCTAAGTTTGTTGCAACAGTAAGTTTTTGAATTGTGTCAGTGAACTTAACAATATCATTAGCTGCAATACCTAATTGTCCACCAACAGCAGCTATCTGTGTTAGTTCAGCAACAGTAGCTGGAGTAAATTTTGATATGTTTCTTATTTCTTCTGCAATACCTTTGAATGCTCTTTCTGCTGCTGCTCCTTCTCCAGATACATCTAAGGTTTTTTTAACATTTGCAAATTGTTCTTCGAAAACAATTGCTGCTCTAGCACCAAATGCAAAAGCTGCAGCAAGCGAAGCACCTACTCCAAATGTTGCAACTCTTTGTGTCTGTGATAAAGCTTTTGAAACAGCTGCTGTTCTTGCAGCCATTTGTTTCATGCCTCTTTCAACTTCCTTAACGGATTTGTTCATTGCACCGTCGTCAAAACCTAGACGAACGCCTACATTAATTAAACCTTGATTTTTACCTAATTTTGTATCTACTCTTGGCATTATTTATTTTTAAACTCACCCATAAATTGTTCTAAAGACATAGTATCACGAGGTCTTCTTCTTCCTTGTCTTCTATCTAGCTCCTTCTTCCACCAACCTTTTTCTGGTTTGGAAGTGTCATACTCAGGAGAATATTCCTCATCATTCATCAGAGCGTTATACATTGGACTATAAAATGACGATTTGTCTATTGGTAGATACGCTAAAAGTATCATAAATTTTCTCCATGTGAGAGTCCATGGTGAATCTATTTGGTAAAATCTTTGAAAGTCTGCTTCAACAGCTCCCCATCTATAAAATATATCTCTCAGGGAGAATGTTATTTTGGGGAATCATCTCCTTCTTCAGGCTCTGCACTTTCTGCCTCACCAGAGATACCATACTTATCTAGCATCCAGTTAAGTAGTCCTTCTAATTGATTCCAAGTCGCACCTGCTTCAATTATTTCTTCAAGGACTTTTTTACCTAAAAGAGACTCTAACCATTCTGGAATAACTGAGGTTGGAACAACACCAGTTTCATCCATGTATCTCATTTGTGTTAAAACAACTCTTGCTGGAATTTGTGCAGGTAAAGTATATGTATTACCTACCATTGTGAATTCTAGTTTATTGTTGTCTTCTTCTTCGACACTTGCATCGAAGTCTTTATAATTGTCAGCCACACTGACCTCCTATGTCCATTAATAATATTTTTTTAGTTAATATCGAAAACTTCTGAATCATTTGTGTTATCAACAATTCTAAATAATTCTTGAAACTGTGAAACAGATTGTTTTGGTGCAAGCACTTTAAACTCAGTTGCGATAACAACTTTTTGAGGTGCTTTTTGATGAGCCATTGAAAAAGCTCCAACGTTAATTGCACGTGGAATTTGAACATGTCTATCTGCACCTGCTGGTCCATCAACAATTAACAATAATGATTTCTCATCAAAGTCATCTGTTGAAGGTGGTTGTATCATATTGAACCCAGTCTCAAAACCATTTGAACCATCACCAGTTGTGAGAGTTCCACCACCAAGAGCTATTTGTATATTAGCTTGTGAAGCTTGTGCAAGTTCACCAGTTAATCTAACTTCTTGTGCTGTTTTGAAAGTAGCAATTGGGTCAATTTCTTCAGCGACCATAATGTCTTCAAATGTTTTATCCATTTCAAGAGTCCAGCCATCTTCTGAATATCCAACGTCAACCCATCCAGCAGCTGGGCTTGCCCATGCTCCTGAACCGTCTCCGCCTGGAAATGCTACGTAATCACCAGATGCGTTACCATCGTTGCTGATAGCAGCAACGTAAAGTACACCAGTTCCGACAATAACCTCAGATATTGTACCATTTGTTGTATTTGGCATTATTTATCTCCTGTTATTCTTCTTCTACTTCAGTATCTTGCAAGACACTGCCATTTTTGGCAATCTCTTCTACGTCAGCTTCCCACGGAGCATCCTCAGCTTCATTGTCTTCCACTTCGGATTCTGAATCTGCTTCAATTAGTAAAGGATAACTTTTACCGTCTAAAGTCCAAGTTTTTTCCTTTAGTCTTTTCCAATCAGACTCGCCAATCTCAACCGCATCATTCTGATTAAACATAATACCTGATACGACATCTCTAGCTTGAGATTGCATAAACAAAGCATTTAGCTTAACCAAAAACTTTTTATTCTTTTTTGCCATATAAATTTCCTTATACTGCTCTATACGTCATAGCTAAAGCAATTGAATACCTGCCTAAGCCTGTTGATACTTCTTCTACCCTTGTAGGCATTTGAACGATATCAAAGCTATATATCTTGGCTCTAGTATTACTATCGCTTGTAGTTATATACCCATTACTATAGTTGAAAGCAGCCTGAATCACAGCATTTGCGAGAGACATTGCAGTGCTGTAATCTGCAAAAGGTTTGTCATTTCCAGTGCCACCCCATCTTCCTGCATAACATTCCATAGGTAGTAATGCATTTTGTATATGAGCATCGCTTCTTGGATTCATTAAAGCACCACCACTTCTAAACATAACTAAAAATGGCAAATCCGCATTTCTTGGTAATCTTGTTGCTATGTTTGTTGAACAAATATCTGTTATCAAAGTTTGTGATAAAGCCCACTGTCTGGCAATAATCTCTGCGTCAGGTGGTACTTTTTGAGTTTGGTCTCTCATTCCAGTCATAAAATCATACTACTTTAATATTCAAAAACTAAGTTTCTTTAATCTTCAAATAAATCATCACTTTCAAAATCAACATTTTGTGATTCTTCAAACAATGCTGCCTCAGCTTCAAACGCACTTCTTGCTTGTTCAGTAATGAAAATTCTAATATCTTCTACACTTCTGTTACCTTTTCTACCTTGTTGTGAGTTTATAACAACCGAAAATGCAGCTCTAATATTAGGATTTGCAATTAATTTTTCTGTTAATTTTTTCATGTAACTAGGATTGTCCCTTACTGTTTTAAGCTGTTCTGCAACATAAGCATTTCTTCTAGCATTTAGATTGTCATCACCTCTATCTAAGTTATAAGTTTGTATATCTTGCTGGACACTTCTAGCTAACACCAGTGCATATCTTTTATTCATTCCTGAACCAGCTTGTCCAGTAATATTACCAACTTGTCCACCAGATGGTTTTTCACCAGTTCTTCCGTAACTCGCATAACCAGTATTAGGTATATCTCTAGCACTCTTACTACCACCTACTATCGATGAATCAGGGTCACTAAGACCAACACCTGCTTGTCTAGCTTTCTCCTTTTGTGCTTGTCTTGCTAGAGTTCTGTATTTGTTTTTGATTCTCTCTATCTCACCAGTTGAAGCATTTCTAGCTAAAGCTGCAGCAAGAACGTTTCTAAACTCTTCAAACAAAGTACCTGTTCCTATGTTTGGAATAATAGAGTCAATATCACCACCCGCAAATACTGCAAATTGTTGCCCTGCTGTAAAATCAGCATCTCTTCTTACTTTAGACGCATCAACAACTTCAGCTGGACCAAATGGTCTTGCTCTATCATCTATACTTGTTTTTGCCCCTTTTCTAACTTTTGTTACTTGTAAAGATAATTGCTGTAAACCAGTTTCTGCTGCTAAAGCAAAAGCTTCCATATCTGCTCTTGAAAGTCTTATACCAGCTTCCCTTAAAGTAAGATTATTTCTTCTTAAGTTTCTAATATTTTTTCTTGCTAATTCAACAGGACTTAAATCATTTGACATACTGATAAAATCATTTTCTAATTTTTGCACAAACCTTCTTGCTAACATAACCCTTTCTTGTGGAGTGAGTACGTTGCCTTTGTTTAGAATTACAATTATCTTTCCTTCGATTTCCGCTTTCATAGGTTGAATAAGAAGCTTTCTATTAACTTGATTAAGACCACTAACAGAACCAGTAAAACTTAACAAATCATCAGGTGAAATCCCATCTAATTGATTTGATAATTGCATACCTGCATCGGTGCCTAAAGTTTGTGAACTTGCTAATCCTTGCGATGCAGACTTTGAACCTCCAAGACCTTTAGTTGATTTATAATTTACAGGTCTTCCTTCCATTTTTACTGCTTTAATAAGAAACATTTCTTTTCCAAATCCGTCATCTATTGATTCGAAAATAAATTTTGAACTATCAGGTCTACTATCTACAATCTGTCCTACAAATTTAAAATCTTCATCATTTATAGAACCACCAATTTTTGAGGCAGCAGACATTCTTCTCTGCTCTTCAAAACCAAGAAAGCTCATCTCATCTGCAATTTGTTGAGGTGATGTTGGAACGCCTCTATAAGTTTTATCAAAAGGTACTCTTTCTGGTTTTTGTGAAAATAATCCTAAATCTAAAGCCTTCGAACCTTTTATAAATCCTCCACCAAATAAAACATCATTTAAAACATCGTCAACTAATTCCAAAGTAGCTTTTTTATGTTTATCAACCAATCTACTTTTAGACAATATAAATCTTCCATTATTATCTGTCATAATATTTCCATCACTATTTTTTTTGGAAAACATATAAAGTTGTTCCATAACTGCACGAGTTTCTCTATTTGGTTTACTCATCCCTTTTGCTCTAATTTGTGATTTTCTTAAAACTAATGAAGAGGAATCTCCACCAGACTTTGTAGTGGTTGTTATTTTGTTTGCAACAATACCTTCCATGGTTGGCTTTGAAGTAGCTTTATTAAGACCAAAAGCCATAGCTGTATTATGTAAAGCTTTATACATAAGAAGTGTTGGTGTATACACATAAGCATCTGTTCTATTAAATAAACCTCCTTGTCTATCAGTTGCAGGTCCACCTAACTCTATTTGAAAAGCATCTCTTAAAAAATCAGCATCTCTACTTTTTGATGATTTACCACCAAAAGTAACATAGTATGTTGCTATTTCATTTTTTCTACCAAGCACGGGTTCTAAAGCATGAATCGCTTTTTGAATTTGTTGTCTATTAGGAACAAAATTATGTCTTCTTGGATTGTCATGAAAAGTAGCTGTATAAGAACCTCTAGTGGTTACTCTTCTACCACCTGGCTCTCTATCAAATTTATCTCTTGCTCTTCCTGTTTTAATTGGTTCTAAACCGTCATCATGTAACGCTTTTGTTAATTCTTTACCATAAAGCTCAGCAACATCTCCTCTCAGATTTCTTAATTCAGATGCAATTCCTAAAGAAGTTAAATCTACATTTTGAGCAGCTAAATCTATTAGTTGGTCATAAATAGCTAAGGTTATGTTATTAATAGAACCAGCATCTATTTCACCTGCTTTTTCTAAATAAGCAAGTTCCACTATTGCTGCAGCATCTGAAATTAATTCATCATTAGTTTTACCTCCACCAGAAAAATCATAAGTTGGTCCATATCCAGTCAAATTTTTTGAATACATATCTAGTTCTCTTCTACCAGTTGCCATATTTGCTGCTGTATGAATTTTGTCTGGATTCCTTCTGATAAAGTTCTCAGCATCTCTTTTTCTTGAAAATGTTTCAAGACTCATAACAGAAACACCATCCTCTTCATGTTTAAGTGTTTGAACAGAAAATCTTGCATTTGGTCCTGGGTCTATTACTTTTGAAGCACCTTGAAAATCAACTGTGAAAGGTCTATGTTCTTGAATGTAATCACTAATATCATTTACTCTAGGTAATTCTTTTTCTCTAACATATCGGGACATATCCATCCTTGAAACCATACTTTCTATTTCATTTTTTGAATAACCATCAAAAGTCATACCAGTTATATATTCATCACTTTGTGAATCTCTGTTTAATACATTTCTTCGATTGATTGCATAGTAATCAGGAGCATTAGCTGAAGCTATAGCAACTATTGAATTTTGTATTTTTCTAATATTGAATTCATCTCTCATAGCCCCTCTTGTTACTTTTTTTGTAACTTTATCTGCATCCATATAAAAGTTACCTTCTATAAAGTTTCTTACTTTTCTATCTGCATCTGATAATAATTTTGCAGAAACACGACCAGTACCAACTCTTAAAGCCCTACCCATAGGTCCACTTATTTGTGGTAAAGCAGCATCAAAACTTCTTGATAACAAACGACCACCAACTTTATAAACTAAAGTACGAGAAGTTACATTTCTAAATCTTCCAGTTTTTTGAAAAGCTTGAAAGTCATTATATCTTTGTAAAGCTTCATAACCCATGTTTTTGAAACTTGGTCCAACTATAGGAATGATGGAACCCATTTGTCCAAGGTTGTAAAGAAATGCATAACCTGCTTCTTCGAAATTTCTTGTCTCCCTAAGATTTTTATATATCTTTCCACTGGTTGCCCTCTCGAAAAGGCTTCCCATATATCCCATATTATTCCCTATATAATAAGCTTAAGGTTTTGTAATATACCCTTCCATCTTTCATTCTTGATTGAGATATAGAATTTATCTCATAGTATTTACCAGAGCTTGGTTCAAATATTCTGTCAGAAGCTTTAACATCTATTTCACCTGGAATATCTAAAGAAAAGTTTCTGACAATGGTATTCCTACCATCTCTATCTTCTGATTCAGCAAGAAAAGTTAAACGTCCTTTTACTCCTGTTGTAGAGTTAGCCCAGTTATCTGTTGGATTACCTCTTTCATCTACAGAGCTACCAGAGCTTCTTTGAATGTTTACTGTATCAATTAAAAGTCTTCTTGGAAATCTTGCTGCCATATCACACGAAAAATTGTCTTCTAAATGGAGCAAGTAATGTTAAGTCACTTGCAGTTAATACTGTTGCAGCATTTAAAGCTAAACCACCAGGATAACTTATTGAATAGTCTCCTACTCTTTGACTATCTGCCATTGTAAAATTTGATACTTCAGATGATGTTTGTCCTTTGATTTCTGCAGCTTCTTGTTGTGATGCTATAACTAATGTTGATTCAAGTATTCTTGCAGATGCTCTTTCAGCAACAGCCTTGAACTGTATCGGAAGTTTTGGAGTATCTGAACCACTTCTTGCATAATATCCTGCATTATAAGTTACAACAATATTCAAAGGTTTAAGATAAGACCATCTTCCTCCTATTCTTGTAACCCTTCCATTACTATATGAAACATAATCATTTTCATTTCCTTGAGTAAGAGTTATACCATCTTCAACAATTGATGTAATTGAATTGACAGGTAAGTGTGTTAAAAATATATCTTTTGTTTGGTCGCCTGTGAATGTCTCAGTTTGTGTAGCTTGTTCTACGTCATATCCGACATATTCTTTGACAGCAGCTTCAACTAATGGAATTATATTATTAGTTAGGTGTGTCTCTAAATCGGAGGATAGAGCAAACTGTACATAGTTTTCTACATCAGAGGCTGTACAGAAAGCCATAAGTTAGCCTCCTGTTTTATTTATCTTCTTTTTCGACTTTGGCAGCTTTGTTTTCAGCAGGCTTTTCAGCTTTTGCTTTTGCTGGTTCTGCTTTCTTAGGAGCAGCTTTCTTTCCCCAACCTTGCTCTTTGAGCCAATCAGTTGGATACTCTTTTCCAGCTTTTGCAATTAAATCAGCTTGACTACTAGGTAAGTCTGCTTGAACACCTTCCCAAATCTTTCCATCAGGAAGTTTCCAAATATTTTTTTCTGGTATTGTATACATAATAATTATCCTACCTTACTTCTTACGCTTTTTAGGTTTTTTCTTTTTCTTGGGTTTGTACATTCCGTAGCCCATAGTTCACTCTCCTGTGATTATTCTTCTGTTACTTCGTCAGTACTATCCTCAACCTTCTCCTCATCAGAAACTTCTTCTTTCTCATCAATTAAAAATTCTTCTAACTTTGCCTCTGAATTTTTAAAAAAATCTTCATTTCTTACAATCATACCAAATCTTTCTACTTGGTCTTTTGTATCTTGTTTGTTTACGTATTTCATAAATTCTCCTAATGGTTTAAAGGGCGAATACAAATCCGCCCTTTGTAAACCAAATGTCTAATTACATTGCTGTAATAGTACAGAATGCAGTTGGACGATAAATTGCAAATCCTAATCTCATTG
>CEVB01006750.1_pt1 | contig 24090 bp, 26 predicted proteins | sample 531381 | NCBI WGS metagenome assembly CEVB01 (sample SAMEA2622763, study PRJEB7988) | marine metagenome | biome: marine biome (ENVO:00000447); feature: surface water layer (ENVO:00002042); material: "saline water (ENVO:00002010), including plankton (ENVO:xxxxxxxx)" | depth 5 m | reverse complement strand
ACATCGTTGAATAAATCACATTCACATTACAGGCTCTCTTGCGCTCTATCAAAAACTAATATATAAATTAATCACTATGCAATTAATTAGAATACTGACGCGCGTAGTCGACGGCCTAGAGACAGTATTCGGAAAACTAGGAGGATATAATTATGGCACAATCAAAAACTACTTTTCAAGGAAAAGTAAGAAGTAGCGGGGGAAGCGCGAAAGGAAAAGCAACTGCTGGAGTAACAGTACTTTCAGTAATGTTTTCTTTTAACCCAGTTACCCTTGCAAATACAAATGGAACAACTAACGTAAAAATAGGAAGTTCTGCAACTTCAGGTGAAGATCTTGTTTTACCTAAAGGTGCGGTTCCAATTTCTATAACAACAAAAGCTGTTGCAACAGGTGGAACAAACCCAACTGTTGACATTGGTTGTTTAGCACATTCAGATGGTGCTGGTGGAACTACAGCTGCAGATCCAGATGGTTTGTTTAACGAGTTAGATGCTGACGCAAATAACACAACAACTGTCGCTTCAGGTGCTTTAGTTACTACTGCCGGATTAACAGACAATGCTACTGTTACAGGAAATGTAGGTGGTTCAGCTGCAACCGGAGGAACTTACACTGGTATTTTAACATACTACTGTGTAGACGACGGCACAAACTAATCAATTTTTGTGGGCCTTCGGGCCCACATTTATTTTTAAGGAGAATAAAATATGTCATCTATTTCAAAAGTTAAACAAAGTATAATTTTAACTGCGAGTGGACAGCTTCAAAAACTTAACCATACCGATGGTTCTGCGATGAATATAACTAAAGCGCAGGTTATGACTATCTATGGACAAGCTTCAAATTCAGATGCTGAAATAAAAATCTTTAATGAAATTGGTTCTGCTACTACGGCAAAAAAACTAATTTTTCATGGTAAGTTTGGAGCAAATGCTAATGAAGTTCAAGAGTTTAAATTACCTGGTATAGGTATTTATGCTGACACTGGTTGTTATGTTGATTTAACTAATTGCGATTTTTGTTACGTAGTTGGAACTTTTTAAGGAGTAACTAATGGCGAATACAACATCCTCGTCTTACTCTTTTGATCAGAGTTTTTCTATTGATGAAATTATTGCTGATGCTTACGAACGTTTAGGTTTAGTTGGCACTGCTGGTCATCAAATTAAAACAGCAAGAAGATCACTTAACATTCTTTTTCAAGAATGGGGTAACAGAGGAATACATTTTTGGGAAGTTGGAAACACAAATATTAATTTGGTCGAGGGATCGACTACTAATATTGATGCTACAGCAGAGGGTTCTGGTGTTTATACTTTTTACAGAAATTCAAGTGATATCCCTGGAGGAGGAGAGCCACCTCAAGCTACGACTGTACCAGATGCAAATGTTTTTGGTATCTCAGATATTTTAAATGTTACTTTTAGACAAAACTACAATACGACAAATCAATCAGATATTGGTTTAACAAAAGTTGCAAGAGATGCGTATTCAGCAACTGCAAACAAAACATCGAAGGGAACACCTTCACAATTTTGGGTCCAAAGATTTATAGATAAAGTTACAATAACTATTTATCCATTACCTAATGCAACAGCAGCAAGTAATTTTCTTAATGTGTATTATGTAAGAAGGATTCAAGATGCAGGAGCATATACAAATGCAAGTGATACTCCATTTAGATTTGTTCCATGTATGGTTTCAGGATTGACATATTACTTATCAATGAAATTTGCACCACAACTCACACAGCAAATGAAATTATTGTATGAAGATGAATTAGCAAGAGCACTAGCGGAGGATGGATCAGCGGCAAGTACGTTTATTACACCGAAAACCTATTATCCAAATGTATAATGGCAAGATTTTCTCGAGGAAGAAGAGCACTAGCAATATCAGATAGATCAGGAGCTGCTTTTCCATACAAAGAAATGGTTAAGGAGTGGACTGGAGCATGGGTTCATATTTCTGAGTTTGAACCAAAACAACCACAATTACAACCACACCCAGTAGGAGCAGACCCTCAGGCATTACAACATGCAAGACCTGCAAGAACAGAATTTCCTGTAGAAGATATTTTACCAAATGATCCTTTTACAACAACAGCCGCTTCTAAAACTTTAAGTGTTTCGTTCCCTAATAATGATTATAATCTAGGAACAACAATAGTAAGATTTAGAGAGGTTAAAGTTCCAGTAGGTGGTGTAGCGGTGTCTACTTTAGAATTAGAAACAACACTAAATGGCAATGTAAACGCTACGGTTACCACAATAACTTTGACAGACGCTAGTGAATTTCCTACGTCTGGTTTTATATTAATAGAGAAAATGAATTCTGAAACCGGTGCTTTTGAAAACGAAACAATTCAATACACTGGAAAAACTGGAAATAACTTAACAGGTTGTACACGTGGAACATCTGCTCCATACAGAGGAGTTACACCTACACCAACAAAAGCAGGAACTCACACAAGTGGAGCTAAAGTTTTTGGCTCTTATACAGCCACTGCAATCTCAAACACTGTAGTAGTTGGTCCACAACCAACTCAAACAGAAACACAACACAATTCGTTAACTGTGCAATTAGTTTCAAATGCAACTAGCACGGCGACAGGAGGCGGTTTTCAATGTACAATTGGACCGATAAATGATAGAGGTTAATTATGGCTGGATATACATATTCAAATTTAACAACAGATATTAGAAATTACACAGAAGTAGATGCTAACGTATTTACGCAAGCCATCATAAATAGATTTATTGAAAACGCTGAGTATAGAATTGCATATGATGTACCAATGGATTCTGATAGAAGAAAAGCACAATCTCAATTTGCACAAGATGTAAATTCTATAAACGTACCTGCTGAGTGTTTATTTGTAAGAGGCGTAGAAGTATTTAATTCAACTGGATCTACCACTGGCCAAGGTCAATGGTTAGAAAAAAGAGATGCTACATTTATTCAAGAATATGTAGGAGAGTTAACAGGAGATTCAGGAGGCCAAACAGGTCAGGATGTTACCGGACTTCCTAAATATTACGCTATGTTTGGAGGAGCAACAGGAACTACTCAAACCACTTCAGGTGCTCTTTACGTGGCTCCTACTCCAGATGTTCAATATCAATTTATTATTCACTACAACGTATTACCTCAGTTTTTATCTAGCAGTAATACTGAGACTTATATAAGTCAATATTTCCCACAAGGTCTTTTATATGCATGTTTAGTTGAAGCATATTCTTTTTTAAAAGGTCCAACTGATATGTTGACATTATATGAACAGAAGTATAAAACTGAACTACAAAAGTTTGCAGCAATGCAAATTGGGAGACGGAGAAGGGATGATTATACGGATGGCACTATTCGTATACCAATTCAATCGGCCCCACAATAATTAGGAGTATAAGATATGGCAATAACATCGGCAATTTGTAATAGTTTTAAAACAGAGATTTTACAAGGCGGTCATAATTTAAATACATCTGGGGCAACTCCAGCAGGTAACGCTTTTAAATTAGCTTTGTTTACAAGCTCAGCAACTCTAAGTAAATCAACAACAGTTTATACTGCGCCAGCAGATGGTGGAGCAGATCCGACTAACACTCACGAAGTTAGTACAGCGAGTTCTTCTAACTATCCAACAGGTGGAAATGCTTTAACAGTTACAGCTAACCCAACTTTATCTGGTGATACTGCTTGTATAAAATTCGATAATAGTTCTTTTTCAAACGCAACATTCACAGCTAGAGGTTGCTTAATTTATAACACAACTGCAGTCTCTGGTTTCACTACAAACAGATCTGTTTGTGTGGTAAATTTTGGAGCAGACAAAACTGTAACTAGCGGAACATTCACTATTGAGTTTCCAGCACAAACAGCAGGTAACGCGATCATTCAAATAGCATAGGGGTAGGTCCTTATGGCAACGTATCAAATCACAGTTGCGAGTGGCAACCTTTACGGAGGTGGCACAGGAAATGTTTACTATGTTAACGGGGTCAGAAATACATCAGGGCCCGGAAATTTTAATTGGAACACTGACACTGTTTTAAGATTTGATCAAAGTGATTCTTCAAATAATAATCACCCACTATTATTTTCTACTAACACCACAACTGGTGGTATCATTTCATCAGGAGTAACTTATTATCTTGATGGATCTAGTAATCAATCAGATTACATGGACTCCTCAACATTTAATGCAGCATCTGAAAGATATGTCGAGATAGATCTAACTGATACTACAGCTAATTTTTATTATCTTTGTTGGTACCATGGAATTGGCATGGGTGGAGTCATGCAAAAAAATTCAGATAAAACATATACCACAACGGTAGCTTCAGGAACTTTATACGTAAGTGGTGGCACTGGAAATGTATTTTATCTAGATGGCGTTCGTGATATGGATCTTAAATGGGTTGAAGGTGGAACCCTGCGTTTTAATCAAGATGATAACACGAATGATGGTCACCCATTATTGTTTTCTGCTAATACATCTCCTGTATCTCCTATATCTTCAGGAGTTAATTATTGGTTAGATGGACCTAGTGATGAGTCTGATTATTCTAATTTATCAAAATTTAATGCGGCAACAGAAAGATATGTAGAGATAGCTCCAGCTTCTTCAAGTGATTTCCATTACTATTGTTATATTCATGGTATTGGAATGGGAGGTGCTATAGATGTAACGCAAGACACCTGGGGAGCATTAGGATGGAATATAAATACTTGGGGAGAACAGGATGAAGTTAAGTTTTCTCTAACAGGTTTAAGCGCTACTGCTACTGTCGGTAATTTAATACCTTTCCCTGAACAGGGTTGGGGTGCAGATAGGTGGGGAGACGAAGGTTGGGGAGGTGCCGAAAGTTTAATTCCAATGCCTGCGTTTACTTTGAATGCAACAGTAAATTTACCTGAAGATAATGTTGCTGTGACCCCTGGTTGGGGCACTGAGACTTGGGGACAAAACGGTTGGGGTGATGTGCAGGCCGCTAAAGAACCATTACCAGCACAATCTTTAACATCAACTCTTGGATCTATTGGTGATATACCACAACAGAAAGTAGGTTTAACCGGTTTATCATTAACGTCAACTCTTAACAGTCCTAGTATAGTTGTTGATTGTACTTTAACTTTACCAAGTCAATCTTTGACATCAAATTTAGGGGGTGTAGGTGGCGTAATTGTAGAGATATTACCTAGTCAATCTTTAACATCAACCGTGGGCAGTCCACAAGTTTCATCTAATTTATCTTTATCATTAAGTGCTCCGTCTTTATCTGCAACATTAGGATCACCAGATATTACTTCAAATCCAGGAGTACAACCTATCGGAGTATCAGCGACTTCAACACTCGGATCTCTCGATTTTGTTTTTGGAGAGCCGATACAAGGTTTATCAGCAACAAGTTCTTTAGGATCATTAACTGTTACTACATTTGTCCCAGCTACAATGCCTGCTCAATCCTTGACTTCTACACTAAATGGATCTAAAATTAATTTATTCTATATTAATGAATTAACGCCTAATACAAGCGCTAACTACACTGCTAAAAACTATAATACCAGTGCGACGTACACTGATAAAAAGTACCAAAATCAACCTTAAATGGAGTTGACTAAATGAATAAAAAAATTTATAAAATAAGAAATTAGGAGAATATAAAAAATGCCATCAAGTTATAACTATATGGGAATGGAACTCATGGTTACTGGTGAAAACGCCGGTACATGGGGTACAAAAACAAACACTAATTTAAACATAATTCAACAAGCTGCCACAGGTTATCACTCTCAATCTATTGCAGGTGGTGCTCAAACAACAGCTTTATTAATCACAGATGGTGATTCAACTTCTACTACAGATAGTTTAACAAACGCAGCTAGAAATGCGATTATAGAATTAACAGGATCTATTTCTGGTAATCAAATCGTCACTATTCCAAACGGAACAGAAAAATTTTATTTAATTAAAAATTCAACATCAGGTTCTTTTACTGTACAAATAAAAGGTGCTTCTGATTCAGGTTCAGGAACAACTTTTGCAGCGACAGATAAAGGCACAAAATTAATTTACATCAATGGTCAAAACGTTACTAACGTTGAGTTAGGATCAGGTGGTACATCATGGCAGGCAGTAAAAACTTCTACTTTTACAGCAGTCGCAGGGGAAGGTTATTTCTGTGATACAAATACTTCGGGAGCTTTTCAAGCTAATTTGCCTCTTACAGCAACGCAAGGAGATGAAGTAAGATTTATCGACTACGCTGATACATTTGATACTGCAAACTTGACTGTTGGTAGAAACGGACATAAAATACAAGGAGCCGCTTCTGATTTAGTTGTAGCAACGGAAGGAGCCGCTTTTGGTTTGGTTTACGTTGATGCCACTAAAGGATGGTTATTAACGGAGAAATAATATGACAACATATAAAAGTATAAAATATAATTTTAGTGGATCTGATTTAGAAGGTGTAGTAAGTCAACCTACAGTAACTAGCATCACGCCTAGTTCTACAACAGAAGGTAACTTGCCTTTAGCATCGGTTGTAATTGCAGGTACTGGATTTACACCAGGTTCTACAGTCTCGCTGATAGGAGCTAGTGGAACTACAGTAGCTGTTCCGACAGTTGCTTTTAATAGCTCAACTCAATTGACAGTCACAATACCTTCAGGTCTTGGTGGATTAAACGAAGATCCATTTGATGTTAAAGTAAGTAACGCAGCAGCTGGTCAAGGAGACAACTTGTTTTCAGTGGACGATAATCCAATTTTTGCTACACCAGCAGGAACAATCGGAAGTATTGTAGACTCAGGTAGAGCAGCACCTGCTTATACTTTATCTCCGGTCACGGCAACAGATCCAGAAGGAGTTACAGTAACTTATGCTTTGGTTGCACCTGGACCAGCACTGTCACCAGGTTTATCTTTTGATACTACAAACGCAGCGATTACAGGAACAGCTGATGCCGTTCCAGCTGATACGACAACTACATTTAGAGTAAGAGCAACAGCAGGAGCACAGTCTTCTGATAGAGATTTTTCAATCACAGTAAAAAAACCAGTTCAAGAATATCTTACAACAGCAGGAGCTGGAACGTACGCAATCACACACTCAGGTAATGTTAAATTACTTGTTGTTGGTGGTGGCGGATCGGGTACCCCATCGGGCTATGCAGGCGGGGGCGGAGCCGGCGGAATGGTTGATCACCCGTCTTACGCAGTAACACCACAAACATATAATTTTTACATTGGAGCAGGGGGAGATTATACTGCACCAACTAGTGGAAACCCTGATATTAGTGCAGCTGGAAATACAGTTACAAGAAGAGGACAAAATTCTAACTGGGGAACTGCAACAGGAGATCTTGTAACTACAGCATCAGTTATAGGAGCGATTGGCGGTGGTCCAGGATCTTCAGCACCACATTCAGACGGAGGATCTGGAGGAGGAAGAAGTCACTCTAATGGTCCGGGAGGTTCGGCACTACAAGGTAATTCACCTTTAATATCAGCAGATTCTAAAACACATGGTTATGGAAATAACGGAGGTTCAGCACCTTATTCAAACCCATCGCACGGATCCGGTGGTGGCGGAGGAGCAGGTGGAGCAGGAAATTCTGGAGGCGCAAACAATGCTGGAAGCGGCGGAGCTGGAAGAAGTGTTTCTGCAACTTATGGCTCTGCAACTAACAGTGGATCATTCTGCGGCGGTGGCGGTGGTGGTACACACACAGGTGGATCGGGCGGATCCGGTGGAGGATCGGGAGCTGGAAACGGAGTTGCAACTGGAAATACAAACAGAGGTAACGCTGCAGCAGTAAACAGTGGATCCGGAGGAGGATCCGGAAACAGCGGAGGATCTGGAGTAATCGGGATAGCGTTTTAATTATGACTTTAAAAGAATATTTAGATTTAAAAGCAACAGGTTATCACTTTGACGAGTTTGATCAGGAGATCACCGTAATAAATCAAAACGGTCAACCTGAAAAAATTCAATTAGGCGCGTTAAAAGGTTTCCTAGACGAAGGTTATACTGTTAACAACACAAACGACGTAACTGCTTAATTTATCCTAGACAATCTATTTAATATATTATAAATTGTTTTCATATTTTTATGAAAGCAAAAAAGGATAATCTTACAGGATGGGAACTTAGCATACCAGTAATGTCAAGTATTGACTTAGCTTATGATGCATTAAAACCAAATGATTTTAAATGGTTAAAAAAAGCTTGTAAAAAAGCACGTGAAAATAAAAAAGAATCTAATCATAAACTAGCCGGTCATTTAAAAGAAGAATATTATATAGATGAACGGAATGATAAATTTGATAAATTTATTTTTCATTTAATAGAAAACTCACCTTTAAAAAATTATCTTCAAAGATTAAAAGTATTAACAGAAAACAGGCCTCTTGTATTAGATACGTTGTGGGTTAATTATCAAAACAAATATGAGTTTAACCCTATGCATGACCATGCTGGAGTATTTTCTTTTATTATATTTGTACAAATTCCTTATGATTTAAAAAAAGAAGATGAATGTTTTCCTAAAGTAGTTGATTCTAGATTCAGCACATCTAGAACAGAATTTATAATAACCGATATGTTAGGAAATATTACTCATAAAATATTAGAAGTGGATAAAAGTTTTGAAGGAAAAATAGTTATGTTTCCTGCTCAATTAAAACATCAGGTATATCCATTTTATACTTCTGACAATCATAGAATAACAGTATCGGGTAATTTAAGGATAAAAGTATGATAATGAATGATTTTTTAGACAACGAAACGTTTAATAATATAAAGAACATAATTACTTCCAATGAGTTTCCATGGTATGCACAAACTGGATCAGCAAAAGAAGGCGATGGACAAGTTCTGTTAACTCATATTTTAATTAACGAACACCAACAAATTAACAGTGATTATTTTGAATTAATCGGAAGACCTATTCTTTATAAAATAAAATCATTAGAACCAGATTTTTTTAGATTATTAAGAATAAAAGTAAATTGTGTGCCTAACCCAAATAAAATAATTAAAAGCAGTTATCACACAGACCTACCTGCAAATTCTAACTACAGAACATTAATACTAGCTATCAATAACAATAATGGTTACACAGAATTTAAAGACAAAAAAATACCTAAATTTAAATCTATAGAAAATAATGCTTGTATCTTTGATGGTAACAAAGAACATAGATCTGTTAGTCAAACAGATACAGCTTACAGATGGAATATAAATATTAATTATGAAACATAAAAACGTAAACGTTAATTCAATATTTGGAATTCCTATATGGCACACAGAACCATATAAGTTTTCTAAAAAAGAAATACGTTTTTTAAAATCTTTTTATTCTAATGTAACTGAAAACAAAGGTAAGAACCACACTTCAGCTGATAGATATATTTTTAGACACAAAGAATTACAGGGAGTTAAAAAATTTATTGAAGATAATTTAGAAGCTTATTGGCATGGGATGCTCGCCGTAGGTAAAGAATCTCCTTTACATGTAACACAATCATGGGTTAATTTTAATGAAAAAACTACTTCCCATCATTCACACCGTCATACAAATTCTTGTTTGTCTGGAGTAATGTATGTTGAAAATACTTCGCCTATTATTTTTGAAAAAGAAAGACATCATCTATTATTAGATTATTTAAGTCTGCGTTATAAAAATCTCAATGAATTAAATAGTCCAGACATTGCAATGGAAACTAAAAATGGTTCTTTATTAATATTTCCATCTTCTACAATGCACAGGGTAGCACCAAATCAATCTGAAAATTGTAGAATTTCTATTTCTTTTAACACATGGTTTAGCGGTTTAGTTGGAGACAAAGCTAGACTAACAGAATTAATTTTACATGAGCCAAAAAACAAAAATTAAAGATTACGTATTTGTTGGTAACTATCTCACACCTAAAGAATGTGATCATTGTATTAAGCTATATGATACAAAAAAATGGGTTCCACATGTTTGGTATAATGTTGAGTCAGATACTTCTAAAGAAAATAATACAGATTGTAATGTAGCAAACACAGATATAAATTTTGATGACATATTAATTCCTGCTATTCGAAAAGCTTTAATTGATTACGTAAAAAAAATATCCAAAGAAAGAATATTTAGTAAAATAACACCTATAAGATTAAATAGGTATGGTGAGGGCAAAGATATGAAAACACATTTTGATCATATACATTCAATATTTGATGGTAAAGATAAAGGTATACCTATTTTAAGTATGGTTGGGTTACTAAATGACAACTTTACGGGCGGAGAATTTTACGTTAATGGTCAAAACATGAAATTAAAGAAAGGAGATATTATAATATTTCCATCTAATTTTTTATACCCACATGAAGTTAGAACTATAAAAAAGGGAGAAAGATATTCATATGTCAGCTGGGCGTTTTAAAATAGTTATTGTTGGAGGTGGTTCTGCAGGATGGATGACAGCAGCTACGTTAGCTAAAGCGTGTCCTGATAAAGATATTACATTAATTGAAAGTCCTAATATTCCAATTGTTGGCGTGGGTGAAAGCACACTTGGTCAAATAAATAATTGGCTAGGTTACATGGGTATTGAAGATAAAGAATTTATGAAAGCTACCGATGCTACATATAAACTTAGTATACGTTTTCAAGATTTTTATAGAAAAGGTGGTGGTCATTTTCATTACCCTTTTGGAGAAGCAGATACCAGAGGAGCTGAAAACGATACTAATAATTGGATAGACCATAGAATGATGGAAGGTAACACTGAACCTGTTCACACCTATGCAGAATGGTTCTACACAAACATGTTGTTAGTAAACAGCGGTAAGTTATGTGAAAACCCATTAGAAAAATTACCTATGTTTAATTTTAAACAAGACGTTGCATATCACTTTGATGCAGTAAAATTTGGACAGTATTTAAAATCTAACTGGGCTTTAAACAAAGGAGTTAAATATATTGTAGGTGACGTTACTGATACCATGACAGATGAAAACGGTATCAGAGAAATAATGATAAATAAAAATCAAACTATATCTGCTGATTTATTTATAGATTGCACAGGGTTTAAATCATTATTATTAGACAAAGCTTTAAAAGAACCTTTTGAAAGTTACGAGGATATACTTCCTAACAACTCTGCTGTTGCAGCAAGAGTGCCGTTTATAAATCAAAGAAAACAAACAGTGCCATATACAAATTGTGTTGCATATGACAATGGTTGGATTTGGGAAATACCATTATGGACACGAATGGGTATGGGTTATGTGTATTCAGATAAATATATATCTGATGAACAAGCTAAAATAGATTTTAAAGAATACCTTAAAAAAGGTAATCATCCAATTGACAATGTAGAGTTTAGAACTATTAAAATGAGAGTTGGAGTGCACAAAAGAATATACTCTAAAAATGTTTGTGCAATTGGTTTAGCTGCTGGCTTTATTGAACCTTTAGAAAGTAATGGTTTGTTTACTGTGCATGAATTTTTAATGCAGCTAGTAAGAATACTACAAAGACACTCTCCATCAAGATTTGATAAAGATGCATTTAATTGGAAATGTAAATTAATGTTTAGAAATTTTGCTGAGTTTGTAGCCATGCATTATGCTATGACTCAAAGGGATGATACTAAATATTGGAGAGATGTAAAAGATAGAGAATATTGTAGTGATTTATATAATTTAAAATCAAGCGGATTAAATGGTTTTATGGACACTGTTTGGAAAAGATTTGAAAGGTATTGGTACGACCCTAGTTTTGGTGGATTAGATTGTATAGCTCATGGTATGCATTGGTTTCCCACAGATGAGATGAGTATTAAACACGCTTTAGCTTGCAAAGACACTACATTTAGAGATGACGGGATAAAACTTGGTAAGAAACAAATTTTTAACATAATTAAAACAAAAGAAAAAATTATAAAAGACTGGCCTAAATATTTTGATTTTTTAAAAACATATATATACGGTGACGTCACTAAAATAAAGATAGGAAAAAAGAAATGAAAATGAAACCTTTAGATAATACTATTAAAATTTATGATGGTTGGATGTCTGAAAAAGACTGTAATATGTTTGTTAAAGTATATAAAAATTTAGAAGAAGCAGGTTTTACTTCTCAAAGAAGACAATACAATAAAGTAGACAAAGAAAGCATAGCGGAAGACACACAGGTTGCTCTGCATGAAGCTATCTATGAAAATGGAGAACATCAAATTCCATACGGAGCTATTCTATCAAAAACATTTGTAGAGTCTTATTTTAAAGGACCTCATGAAGATTATATGAGAAATTTTTCAATATTAAAAAATTATGATTTTCACACAATTAAATATTTAAAAATTCAAAAAACAATGCCGGGCCAAGGTTATCATAGTTGGCACTCTGAAGATGGAAGTAAGAAATGGGACAAAAGATTGTTTACATTTACCTTGTATTTAAATGATGTTGAAGAAGGTGGAGAAACAGAATTTTTATATCTTAGTCGAAGAATAGAAGCTAAAATGGGTAGACTGGCTATATTTCCAGCTAGCTTTGAATATGCACATAGAGGTAATCCACCATTATCTAATGAAAAATATATCCTTACCGGATGGGTTGAGTGGGGATAGAATGTTGAAAATTCTTTAAATGTAGTGTATTCCTTGATAAAATATAGGGATATACATGTTACAAAAAATAGGTTTTTTACCCGGATTCAACAAACAAGTGACACCAACTGGAGCTGAGAGTCAGTGGACAGGAGGTGAAAATGTTAGATTTAGATATGGCACACCAGAAAAAATAGGTGGTTGGAATCAATTAGGAGCATCCAAATTGACTGGCTCAGCCAGAGCCCTACATCACATGGTTAATAGAGACTCTATAAAGTTTGCTGCAATAGGCACTAATAGAATTTTATACGTGTATACGGGAGGGGTTTATTATGACATACATCCCTTGGTCAATCCATCAGGAACAGCTATTACAAACTGTTTTAGTACGGTCAACGGAACTCCTACAGTAACAATGGATTTTCCTAGTCCCCATGGATTTAGTCCCGGAGACATTATTTTATTTGGAGATACATCAACAATAACAGCTCCAACAAATTCTAATTTTACAGTTTCAGATTTTGCAAATAAAAAATTTATGGTGGCTACAACACCTAGTACGACCACGTTAACTTTAACAATGCCTTCAAATGAAACAGGTTCAGGCGCAGTTAATTCTGGAGCTTGCACATATTTTCAATATTATAGAGTTGGACCTGCAGAACAAGTTGGTGCATTTGGTTGGGGTATTTCATTATGGGGTGGTACGAACACAGCTTATGTAACAACAACTTTAAATGGTGCATTAGCTGATGATACAAATGGAAATAATGGATCTGCTACTGAAATCACACTTACAAGCACGACTGGTTTACCGACATCTGGTACAAATTCCATAACAGTTGGCATTGTGGGCAATCCAACAACTAGCGAATTAATAACGTACACAGGTGTTTCAGGAAATAAAATTACAGGAATCACCAGAGGAGCAAGTGGTTCTACAAGACAAGCACATTTAAATGGAGCGACAGTTTCTGATAGCTCTGCTTGGACGGGATGGGGAACGGTTGCAGCTAACACCGATACTGTAACAGATCCGGGACTGTGGTCTTTGGATAATCTAGGTGGCACATTAATAGCATTAATTCATAACGGTGCTTGTTTTCAATGGGACTCAAACGCAGCTAATGCAACAGCAACTAGAGCCACAATCATAACAGGTGCGCCAACCGCATCTAGAGATATGATTGTATCTACACCCGACCGTCACTTAGTTTTCTTTGGTACAGAAACAACAATTGGAGATACGTCTACACAAGATGATATGTTTATAAGATTCTCATCTCAAGAAGATATAAACACTTACACACCTACAGCAGAAAATACTGCTGGTACACAAAGACTGGCCGCCGGATCACGGATCATGGGAGCTGTTCTTGGTAGAAATGCAATATATGTTTGGACAGATACATCATTATTTACTATGCGTTTTGTTGGTCAACCATTTACATTTGCTTTTGAACAAGTTGGTACTAACTGTGGGTTGATAGGAATGAACGCAGCTGTTGAAGTTGATGGCGCTGCATATTGGATGTCAGAAAATGGTTTCTTTAGATATACAGGTAAATTAGAATCTATGGATTGTTTGGTTGAAGACTATGTTTACAACGACATAAATCTTATTTCTAATCAATTAATATTTGCAGGGGTTAATAATTTGTTTGGTGAAGTTATGTGGTTCTATCCAACTGCTAACTCAAATGTAAATGACAGATCTGTTTTTTATAGTTACTTAGATTCTACAATTAAAAGACCCATATGGTTTACAAACGCAAGTTCTATATTTAAACGAACTACCTGGCAAGATTCAGCTGTGTTTGGATTACCTCATGCTACAGAATATGATGCAGGAGACGATGCATCTTTTGATGTAACAGGAAATACAGACGGTATTACGGTTTATTATGAACACGAGACTGGTGTTAATTATATTAGAAATGGTACAAGTTTTGCGGTGCCTGCAAATATAACATCTGGAGATTATGACATTACACAAAAAGTTGTAAGAGGAGCCGCTACTAATTTAGGAGATCTTAGAGGAGATGGAGAAAATATTATGAGAATAAGCAGGGTCATTCCTGATTTTATATCACAACAAGGAGATACGGTTGTACAATTAGATTTAAGAAATTATTCAAATAATGCAGCTGCTAGTTCACCTTTAGGTCCATTCACTATTACATCTAGCACGGATAAAATAGACACTAGAGCTAGAGCCAGATCAATTGCGTTGACCATATCTAATACTGCAGTAGATACAAATTGGAAATTAGGAACTTTTAGGTTAGATATACATGCTGGAGGAAGAAGATAATGAATCCAGAAATGCAAAAAGTTATTGATACCTTAAGAGAAAATAACCCTGGTAAATATGATACATTTACAGATCAAGAGTTAGCTGACAATTTTTTTTCTATTGTTGGCGCTGGTTTTGATGATTCTTTTAATATTGATCAAGCTAATTTAGGATCTGATTATTATACAGATGAAATAGCAGAAGATTCAGAATTCGTGGACCCTTTCTTTAGAGGTCTTCAAAAAGTAAAATCAAATATAAGCGATTTTGCAGCACCAGTAATGGGTGGTTTAATGAGTTTAGCTACTGGAATACCTGGCATAAGTTTTGTATTAAGTGGTTTAAATAAATTTAAACAACCCAATGTTCCAAACCCGATGGCTCAAGGAGTTTATACAGATCCTAACACAGGATTTCTTAAAGATAAATTTGGATATAATGTTGGACCAACGCTATTAAAAAGTAATTATTTGCAACCAGGATCTAATTCTTATAGATCTTATGCTTTACAAGGGTTAAGAAGTTTAGATAAAAATTTAGCAAATACTTTTTACCAAGATAATTATAATAAATCTTTTGACGAAGTTAAAAGAGATATACAACAGAAAAAAGATCCGTTTGGACCAACAGACCCTTATGCCGGCACACCTGATTATCAAGGTTCAGGAGCTGAAGATAATGCAGGGTCATTTAACCAAGCCTCGTATGATGCAGGTAAAGCATCAGCTGCTGCACAAGAACAATCTAACAGAGATGCCGCTAGAGGACGTTTTGGTCAAGGAGGCATCGCAAGTTTATAATGGCAAAAATAGTACAAACATTAACTAGAGCTAGTCAAGAATACGAACCAGATACAGCACAATCTTTAATTAGAGATTTAGATGCTGTGTTAGAAAAATTAAATACAACGTTTCAAGAAGAATTAAAACAGGAGATAGAAGCTAGAAGTTTCTTTTTAGATTAATGGCAGTAGTAAACCAATATAAATTTGTAGGAATAGATAACAATACCACAGGAAGTGCACTTCAACCTTTTGGTTCAGGTAATCCTTTAGTAAGTGAAACATATGTAATTAAATCAATATTAGTTACTTCAGCAGGTACTCCAACGGTGACTGTTATAAATAACAGTATTACAGCTATAAAATCAGCAGCTTTAACAGCTAATGAAAGCAAAGAATTATTAACCCAACCGCTAATAGTAGAAGGTGGAAAAACCTTTACAGTTCAATCAAGCACTGCTGATTCGTTTGATGTAGCTATTAGCTATTTAAACATTAAGAAAGAGGTAACAGGATAATGGATATAATAGAACTTAAACCAGAAAAAATAATAACAACTATAACTAATAAGAAAACAGGAGAGGTCTATAAGGATGAAGAAGCTTTAAAAGCAGCTAATATATCCGAAGATGACGTTCAAAGAGATGTCAGAGTTATCATGCCGCCTCTTGATTTAATAGGAAAAACAAAGTAAACTAACAAAACCATGGCAATAACAGATATCAACATATCCGAAGAATTAATAACAAACGCACCATCTATTAAATACAAAGGTGAAGAAGGTCCTAAATCACCTGAAGAAATGGAAATGATGAGAGCAGATGCTTTGTTAAGAGATGCATATGATCAATATGTATATGATTTATTAGAACAAAGACCAGAAGCAACGCCTATGTCTTTTGAAGAATTTAGAAGAATGGTTATAGCAGAAGGACAAATGTCTGGTGGACAACCTTTACCAGAAGATCCAACAAAACCAGTTAATCCTTTTCAACCAAAACCCATTGGACCAGTTTTACCTAACAGACAGACGGCAGCGTTTGGTGGTATTATGGGTATAGATGGTAGACGTCAATATGGTATTGGAAGTTCACTTAAAAAAAGACTTAGAAAATTAATACCAAATGAAGTAGCAGAAGTTGCAGTTAAAGCTGCACCATTTGTTGCACCATTTAATCCATTACTTGCAGGGGCTATGGCAGGTGTAGGTGGTTTTGATCAAACAGGTAGAATAGGTTCATCACTTAAATCAGGATTGATGACTTATGGTTTAGGTCAAGCAGCTAGGTATTTGGGTGGAGCAGATTTTCAACAAGGTATTAATCCTTTTGCAGGAGAAAATTTTGGTTTTAGTATGCCAACAGGAGAAGGTGGAATAAAAAATTTATTTAAATCTGAAACAACTCCCGTCGATAGTACTATGACTCAAGCAGATGTTATGAGTGGAGCTACTGCAGATACTAGTGGTGTTGTAAGTAGAGGTGGAGAAATTACAGCAGACAGTATTCTTACGGAACCAAGTAAAGTAATAACAAAAAACAAACCTTCTAACTTAAAATTATTAGATAAATTTAAAGAGTTACCTGGTCAAATTAAAAACAATGTTCAAAAAGCTGGTATAAACCCTACAGCATTAATGGGTATAATAGGAGCTTCAGCAGCAGCTGGTTTATATACAGCCGCTACACAAAAAGAAGACACATTATCTGGTCTAGACAGAGGTAAAGGCATGGATATTGAAAGCATAAGAGCTGAAGTAATTGAAGCATTTAAAGATCCAACTGGACAAAAATTAAAAGCAATCAGAACTAAATATCCGTTCTTAGGAACAGCAGCATCAAAAGATATAGCTAATATGGCTTATGGTGGTAGAATAAATAAAGCTGAGGGTGGACTTATGGATCTAGGTGGGTTAGAAAAGGATTATAGAGCTGAAGGTGGTTTTGTACCAATAGGTAAAGAAGAGAAGGCGGATGACGTGCCTGCAAGATTAAGTGTAAATGAATTTGTATTTACTGCAGATGCTGTTAGAAACGCAGGTGGTGGAGATATTGATAGAGGGGCAGAAGTCATGGAAAACATGATGAAACATTTAGAAGCTGGTGGACAAGTATCAGAAGAATCACAAGGTTTATCTGGTGCTAGAGATATGTTTGCAGTTTCGGAAAGATTAAGCGAGGTAGTATAATGGCTGTACAACAACAACAAATGTTACCACCACAATATGTGGAAGATTTACAAACGGATTTTGGTAAACAGTTAACAGCGTTAACTGCTACTCCACTAGACACATCAAGATTTGCACCAACGGTTGCAGGTCAAGATCAATTACAAAAAGATGCAGCATCATTAGCTGCTTCAGGTGTAGGTTCTTTTCAACCATTCCTTACACAAGCTGCAGCTTATTCAGGACCGACAGCTTATCAACAATTTATGTCACCGTATCAACAAGATGTAATTGATACAACGTTACAAGAATACGACACACAGACTGCAAGAGGTTTACAAAGTATTGCAGACGCTGCTACTAGAAGTGGAAACTTAGGTGGTGGTAGAGAGGGTGTGCAAAGAGCACAGTTTCAAAACAAATCAGATTTAAACAGAGCGTTATTACAATCAGGTTTATTACAACAAGGATTTCAACAAGCTAATCGACTAGCTAATCAAGCGTTTACACAACAAAGAGGATTAGCAGGTTTAGTACCATCATTACAACAAGCTGACATTAGTACTTTGGGTCAAGTGGGCGCGATCCAACAAGCACAGGCTCAAGCAGAAGCAGATGCACTAAGAGAAGCAAGAAGACTAGAAGCGTTTGAACCTTATGACAGACTTGGTTATTTAGGCCAAGGTATTGCGAGTATTGCATCTGGCGCGCCAGGACAATTCCAATCATCTGTTATACCAAACCCAACTCCGTTGCAGACAGCTCTGGGTGTAGGTTCAACATTATCCGGTATCTATGGTAATATCATGGGGCCATACAGAACAAGAACAAATTAATATGAGTAATGTATTTAGAAGACCAATGTTTAGAAAAGGTGGAAGTGCCGGTGAAGGTATTACTTCAGGACTAGCACCTAGACAAGGTTATGCAACTAACGAAGATAATCTTGTAAAACAAAATGACATATCAAAAATGGGTCAAATTAATAGAGACTTACGACTTTTAGATGCATTAGCACCAAAACCTGTAGTACCACCAAGCACGGCTATGAATGATTTTTTAATTAATTTTGGTTTGGATTTAGCAAGTAGATCACCTACAGGAAACATATTTCAAACAGCAGCAACAGCAGCTAAAGATCCTTTTAAACAATTTCAACAACAAAAACAAACTGAAATGGTAATGGATGCAAACATAGCATCTGATCAAAGAGCAACTGTATTAGGTTTAATGAAAAACTTAAGTGAAGATGACAAGAATAAATTATTTCAAGAAGCTTCATTTATGTTTGAAAAAGGTGCAACTAATCCTTTTACTAACAAACCTTTTGAAGATGTTAACGAAGCTTACGATGTTTTAATTAGAAAAAATTTAATGAGTAAAGAAAGTTTAAAAACTGATGAAGCACAATTTAATGAAACATTAGATATGTTGTTTGCTCAAAACTTAAAAGACGTTAACTTTAAAGGTAATAACCTTGCCGCTAGAACACTGGCTGAACACGAAGCAAAAGTAATTCATGGTAAATATCCACAAGCTTTAGCTGATCAATTTGATTCTCAAACAACTTATATTGATTCTGTATACGTTGATGAAAATATGAAATTAAATAACATTGGAAAAAATGTAGGTTACAGACCTAACAAAATATATTTTAATATCGCAGATGGAGCCTTTTACAAACTACAAGAAGATGGTGAAACATTTATGATTGTAGATATAAATGACTTCAGAGATTAAGGAGTCTAAATGGCTGAAAAGAAAAAAACTTTAACAGAACAGTTAAACGATCCATTATTTGAAGCTCTTGGTGGTCTTAATATATTTGATGTGCCCACACCAGGTGAAGCTCGTAAAAGATTATTAAAAGCCCAAGAAGAAGATAAAGAAAAAGAAAAAAACGAAGAGCTTTTGAAACAACTACCTAAAGGTAGTCCAGGTTATACAGATATAAAAGATAAAACAATTATTAAACAAGCTGAAGATAACAACGAAGTAAGTATTTCCGAGTCTGTGTCTAACGCTATTGTGGCAGGTATAATCAGTATTCCTTATGGTTGGGCCCAACTTACAGCAGAAATAAAAGACGCTGTAGGTGATGATGTGCCTTTAGATCAAACAAATGTCGCCAAACTAGATGCTTGGTTTGATCAAACTGTTATAGGTGAGTTATATAATTACTCAGAAGAAAAAGCAAAAGCAACGGGCGCGGGTAGAATCGCACAATTTTTAACTAGTATGTATGGTAACTGGAGAGCTGCAGGTAAACCTTTGGCTAAATTTATTGATGACCCTTCAATAATTAGTAAAAAAGCAAAAAACATTGCAGATAAATTAGTTAACGCAAAAAAGAATGGTCGTTACATTTCATCTAATAATAAAAATTTAAAAAAAACAGTAGATAAAGTTAAAGAATTAAACTTTGGTAAAAAAGTAAAACAGTGGACAGGTATTGCTGTAGGAGGTGGTGTTACAGGTGGACTTGTTGCAGACACAGAAGATATTGGAACATGGGGTGATTGGTTGTTTGAACCAGGTCATTATAGTTCACTGGACAGAGTTAAAAAAGATACATCTACTGACGATGCCCTGAGAAAATTAATTAATCGATTAAAACTAGGTGGTGAAATGGCTTTTCCAATTACACCTTTCTTTTATGGCATAGGAAAATTTGGTAAGTTTGCATCTAAGTATGGCGGCGATGCTGCGTTTAGTAATAAAGCTGTAGAAAGATGGGCTGACAAATATATGATGAAACCATTCAGAGCTAGATCAGACAGGCCAAGACCTATATTTCAAGGAGTGCAAAGACTAGAAGGAAAGCAAGCTGTAGCACGGAACATGGCTCAAGAATTAAATAGAAGAGTTGGTTACGATTACAACAACATTTTTCAATCAACACGGAACTCGGCTCAAGCTGTTGATAACCCAAATATAATAAATGATATGATTGTTAATTTTATAAAAGGAACTGATGATGTAATTAAAAAAGGTAAAATTGTTTTTCCTGGATTTAAAAATGAAAAATCATTTGTGGATTCATTAGTTAAATTAGGTGCTAAATCAAAAGATGTAGATGTCTTGTTAGCTAATCTTTCTAAATATAGAAACACGATGAACACTTTTAAAAATTCTATTTTACAGGGCGGCAACTTAAACGTAGCACCAAAACAATTTAACGAAATTATGAACGATCGTTTTAAAAATTTTTTATCAACAGAATATAAAATACTTACAGACAAAGGTGTTGGTCCAATTACAGGTTACAAACCGACAAATGAAATGGTAGATGAGGTAGCTGATGTTTTTGTACGTTACGCTAAAAGTAATGGAGTTAATTTAAGTAAAGCAAATGCTAGAGAAGCAGTGTTGGATATAGCAGATAACGTATCTAAAAATCCATTAACAAAAACACCAGAGTTTGTTTATCCTGTGCAAAGTATAGGAGCTGATAAGGCAACACATGTAAAAAATATTGCAGAAAATGTTACCGGTGGTGGTAAATTTAAACCTGACAAAAAAGGTGGACTAATACAAACTAAATCAGACCTCGAAGCTTTTAAAAAAATGTTTGGAGCTAATCAAAACGCTGAAAGAATTATTGTAAATACCATGGAGGATCTTGGTGGTATAGCAGCAAGAGATAATTTTTATAATGCCATGAAAGAAGCATCAGATCTATTAATTTCTCAAGGCAAACGTGGATTAGTTTATCCAAATAGATTAGAAGCTATCAAAGCTTTTAAAAATGCCACTAACCAACCTGGTTTAAAAAATGTAACAACATCTCCTAATGGTTTAAAACTAAGTGCAAATCTTGCTGAAGAATATTACACAAGTCCATTAGATGGAATGTTTACAAACGATACTATTGCGGCTGCCTTAACGTTTGGAGATAAATTACCTTTAAGCGGTATCACAAAAAGCATGGCTTATCGATACATGTTTTTAATACCAAAAGGTTTAACACAGTTTGGTAAGACGGTGTTAGGACCTTTTACTCACGGTAGAAATTTTACATCAGGAGCTGTGACCACTATTGCAACTGGTAATATATTTATACCTCCGTCAGAAATAGGAAAAGCAATTAGTCAGTCATTCAAAGCTTTACAACCACAAACAATGTACCGACTTACAAAAAACCCTAAATACTTGAACAACGACGAAGCACAAAATATGTATCGTTTCTTCTTAGACGAAGGAATGGTTAACTCTAGTGCTACATACAGAGAAGTCATAGGATTAGTATCAGATATACAACAAGGTGGTAACTTTTTTGACAGAGCATTTAAAATTTTTGGTAGTAAAATGAAAAAATTATCCGGCACAATAGATTGGGCTCAGGATATGTACATTGCAGAAGATGATATATGGAAAATGTTTAACTTCTTTGGTGAAAGTTATAAACTTAACAGAGCGTGGACAAATGCTGTTGCGAAAAAAATAAAAAACCCAGCAACAGGAAAACCTTTTACAAATGCAGATATACCTAGTCAGTTAGATATAATGAAAAAAGCTGCACAAACTATTAGAAATACTTTACCAAACTATGCGTATGTATCTGATTTTGTGAAAGCTACAAGAAGATCACCACTAGGTAATTTCGTATCATGGCCTGCAGAAATTATGAGGACAACCGGTCATATAGTTAGAAAAGGTTTAGAAGAAGTAAAAGATCCAGTATTTAAAAGAATAGGTTATGAAAGATTAATAGGACTAGGCACAGCTTATGCAGTTATTCCACCAATGTTGGTTGAGGGTGTAAGAGGATTGTATGGAATAAGTAGAGAAAAACTACAAGCAATGAGAGAGTTGGTTGCACCTTGGTCTACGGGCTCTACATTAATTCCAATCATAGATGAAAACGGAGACTACAGATACATAGATTTTAGTGGAGCTTTCTTTTACGATACTGTTTTAAACCCAGTACAACAAGTCATATCTCAGGCAGATATACAAGATACTAAACCATTAATTCCTGCAATGATGGATGGAATGGTAAAAGCATTAGATAGACTGTTAGAACCATTTTTTGGTGAATCTATCTACTACGGACTAGTAGCAGATTTATTTATTAGAGGTGGTGTTGACAGAGATGGTACCAGAGTATGGAACCCTGAAGATGATTTGATTGATAAATATATAAAAGGTATAACTCACTTTGGTTATACTGCATCACCATTATCATATCCACAGATAAAAAGAATTTATGCGGCAATTACGGATCAAACTATTAAAGGACAAAAATACGATCTTCCAAACGAACTACTAGGTTTTTTTGGTGCACGTCCTGTAAAAATAGAACCGTTAAACGTAATTAACTTTTCTATTGCCGACTTTAGTGATGCTGAAAGAAACCAAAGACTTTTAATTACAGAAAATATGTTCACAGGTGACCCGGTAACAGATAGAAACATGGTAATTGAACAATATTGGAAAGCAAACAAAAAAAGATTAGAATCTTTAAGCAAAATTAGAAGAGAAGTTGATGCTGCATTATTGTTAGGAGCTAACCCTAAAAAAATATACAGAGAATTTTATGATAGAGGTTATGGGAATCTATACATACAAATGATGAAAAATAGATTTGTACCATTTAGTTCTGATATGAAATGGGCTCACGAAAAAGCATTAGAAGATAAAAGAGAAAAAGGTTTACCAAATCCGTTAGATGGTAATTCTAAAATTTTAGCTATCATGGAAAAAATATTATCTAAAGCTCAGTTTTTAAATAATGATTACATTTTAAATCTAGAAGATTTTACAACACAAGTTAACAAAGAAATGTCTAAATTACCAACACCACCATTAGATACACAACCTATGCCCATTATTACCTCACAAAATCAAAATAAAAATCCACAAACTAACTTGACACAGACAGAGGAAGCGTTACTATCGCCAACGGAAAAGGTAATAGCAGGTAGAACATAATGGCTAAAAAATCGGCACTACAAAGAATTGAATCTCATGAGAAACTTTGCAGAATAATGCAAAAGCAGACGTTTGAGCAGATCAAAGAAATGCAAGAACGTATTAAAAGAGTAGAGTATTGGATAGTCGGAGGTATGGGAGCTGTTCTAATAACTTTATTAACGGATGTAGCATGAACCTTTCACGAAATTTTACCCTTTCAGAATTAACCAAATCAGATACCGCGATACGTAGGGGCATCAACAATAACCCTAACGCAGAGCAGATAGAAAAATTAAAAGCATTGTGTGAGAATATTT
>CEVB01005598.1_pt1 | contig 24125 bp, 38 predicted proteins | sample 531381 | NCBI WGS metagenome assembly CEVB01 (sample SAMEA2622763, study PRJEB7988) | marine metagenome | biome: marine biome (ENVO:00000447); feature: surface water layer (ENVO:00002042); material: "saline water (ENVO:00002010), including plankton (ENVO:xxxxxxxx)" | depth 5 m | reverse complement strand
CCGTAAGCATCAAAGTCTGTTTTGACCAAGTCACCCTCTGAGTACTCCTGAGCCATCTTCTTAATGTTCTTTGGCACAGCATCAAGTGCCTCTTGGCCTTTCTTCATTGCAGCCTGCACAGTCTTGTACGCATCTTCAGGCGTCATAGTGTCGTACTGGATGTCTTCTGTAGTAATCGCAATGGCGTCAGAGGTTCCTGGCATCGGTGTTCCCTTCCTTGAGCTTTGAAGCGAGTGTATCAGCAAAAGCATTACCCGCGCCAGTGGCATCTTTAAGAAGTGTTGCAACACGATTCTGCTCAAGCACACATGCTGCGAACAGGTGCTCTACATTCATCAACATCAAAGCCGGAGTCTCCATCTTGAACACCCGAGCAACGTGAATCCACTCGTCATCAAGACTCTCACGATATTGGATCTGCTTGACCCGAGGACTCCAACGGAACCAAACACCGTCAACTTCGTAAGTCGCCTCACAGTAAAAGTTCATCTCGTAGAAGTACTTCTCAAACAATGAGACTAAACGCAAAGCTTCGCGAGCCTCAAGAGCGTAATCAAGATTCATGGCGGTAACCTCCAGTTACCACACTAACTACTGGTCACCGAAGCAACAACTCTAAATAAGTACTCTAGATTACACTAATCTTAGTACTACTCTAATAAGTACCTATTTATCTTCTCTAATCTATAAGTACTTACTAGTACTAACTATACTAATACTAAGTACTATCTATTCCCGACCACCACCCCTAGTGTAATTAAGAGTACTAATTAGGGCAACCCGGCAAACGAAAAACTTTTTGTAGATGGGGTACAGGGTCAGATTGGAAATCAGGATATTTTTTTTCAGGGGGGTATTCTTATAGTAATAGATGCCTACGGGGGGGAGCCCACCCCCAGGGGGCCACATGCTTGCGCGCACACCCACACATGCGCGATTGCAATCCCACGAGTACAGTCCCCTGGACTGCCATGCTTAGCAATACCCGCTATTGCAATCACACATTGCTGAGGAAGTTTGTAATGTCCAAACTGTTTACTCTCTGAGTAAGGACACTATCCCCCTCTCCATCCATCACCCATCTCACAATCCCACTATCCACCTTTGGTGAACTGTTTAGCCTAAACTGGCTCAGAATCGCTGCTGTTGCGCGCTACGTGATCGCATAGCCCCTGCATAGCCCTCGCGTCGTCCGAGCGCTTGTAGGCATCATGCGAGGCATTTTCAACTTTCTGAAGAGTCCCCTACGGGGACTACTTCAAGGGGTCATTTCGACGGTTTTTATTTGCGGTTTTGGCGGTATCGTGTTCCATTGATTGGGCTGGTCAACGGTTGACCGGCACTCACAAATCAGGCTCCAAAGCGAGTCCACAGGAGGCCCACATGGCCACAAACACACAAAGCAAGTCCGTCAACGTCGTCACCAACACCATTCACTGTGTGAAAACAGGTATTGCAATTGCGACAATGCCGATGGACCTCAACAAACTCAATGCACGTCTGTCCTCTGGACAGTGTGTAGCCGGGGTTGCAATCGGACACGTGAAGTACTCACCGGAGGTGATTGCAGCATTCAAGGCCAAGGTTGGCAATGTACCCAACTACCGTTGGGCTGCACGGTCTCGGGACGGCCAATGGAAGCAATACGACGGGTACAGAATCGGCGAGCATAATGCACAGGTTCTGGCTTCGTTCGGTCTCAATGCTGACCCAGCTACGCTGTCCAAGGGCAAGACCAGCGGTCGTCAGTACGGCACACAATACGAGGCGCCTAAGCCGAAGGCTCCGAAGGCTGCTCCGGTTAGCGTAGCTATGGAAGACGTAATGGCACTGTTGGGTGATGACGTAGTCATCTCTGACAAGTCGTCTGACGAGTTGTTGCAAGCTGAGCTTGGGCACACACAATGTCCCCTGCCTACACAATCGCAAATGCAAGGCAAGGGTGCATACCCCAAGTGGCTTAGCGAAGCTAAGTCAATGGGCTTTGACCGCTCCGAAGCAAACATTGCATGGAAGGCTGCAAAGCAGGGTATCAGCAAGGCCCCACCCGTGGCTAAGCCGGAGGCTCCTCCGGTGTCTGAGGTGACCATTGCGAAGCGCAATCCCAAGCTTGCATCCACACCCAACACAATCCAATGCACCCCTGACGCATTGCAAGCTACGCTTGCTGCTCTTGATGGTGCTACCATCGGTGGCTTCGAGAACGGTCTGTTCACGGTCACCTACGGTGCTTGACCTAATCGTAATCACATGGAACATGATTGTGGTGGGTGCATTCATTGTGTTTGCACTCATCACAATCTTCCTGGACCTGGAATAGTGCGCAACAAAGGAGCACGTACAATGTACACAAAGGAAATAATAGCTATTGAGCGTATGCTTGAGAAGCACAATGAGGAGTGCAAAAAGATGCACGATGAGATTGTGCGACTGCGTAAACAGATTGAAGCGGGCAACAAGCTGGTCGCAATAGAACGCGAAAAGCTATTGGACCTGAAGGCCAACACGGTCCACAGCAGATTAGGCAAGCTTGCCATGCTACCCCTTGGGGACTTGTTTGCATTGGAGCGCAGGGCATACGAGCAGAGGGCACGCTATAGCGATGCCGACGACGAGCAAGGGCGGCAACAATACGACCACTGGTGTCGCGTCTACAATGAGATTGGAGAGGCTATCCGCCACTGCAAGTGATTGTATTGGATTCATACCGGGCATATGTCCGGTGTGTTTCTTGCACAATCAAGTGCAATACAGAGCACAACGATGCTCCAAAGGACAGACGATATGCGTATCAATGACTGCAAAATCATAAGCGAGACAATCTATCCCGAGAAGATGCACTCGGGCCGCGATTACTATGTGGACATAGAGAGCTTGGGCAATGACAATACAAGCGAGATTGTGGACGCCGTTAGCCGTCGCGTAGAGACAATGCGTAGCATCCAAGCCACACGGGACTCACTACCCACAATGGGCGATGCAATGAGGGATTACACGCTCTTTGCATGGGTCTCCAGAAACGCATGGACCGGTATCACTTGGTACCTTGAGCTTGGCAATGACGGGCGCTATTACATTGACCCCCACATGTTCAATGATGAGGAGCCATGGTGCATACGAGGGCGGGACACTGGGGAAGTGTATTGTGCATAGCACAATAAACAGACATTGCAGATAAAAGAAAAGCCCCTTGGGATTGCTCCCTCGGGGCTTTTTTTGTGTCTGTATTCGCGCGCTATTGCTTAGGTATCTCACCCTCTTGCATTAGGCGGACAGCCTCTTTCAATACGCATACGCGGTACGATAGCGTGTCAGGTCCGCGCCTGCCTGGACCCCGCTTGTAATCGCCCCAACACATATTGCCGAGCCGGTCCCATGCTTCGACACTTAGGCCGCTCTGATACCTGCCATGGAGTGTATCGTTCAATGCGAAGTCAATATGTTTCCATCCCCGAATGGTATCGATGACCCTCTCATAATCAGGGTCATTGCAAAGCATGTCTTTGAACTTCTTACGATGTTCATTGAGTGAATGCTCGTCGAGCTTCTTTCGCCATGGCATTTGGTATGTCTCAGACATTGCTATTCCTTTCGTATACAGGGACACAGGCACCGGACGGCAATACGTGGTCAACACGGCCATTGAAAGCGTAGCCGCGAGACACGTCCCAATCAACAGACTCAACCGCGTCAATCAATCCAGAGCGTCCATAGTTAGACCACGAAACATATTCTGGAGGACCGCCAGTGTTTACTTTTAATGTGACAATATATTGTACAACTGTTTTCATTTTATAAACTAACTTTGTAGTTTGATTATGAAGAGACACCGGCCCCCGAAGGGGCCGGCATTTGTATGATTATGCTTGTGCAACAAGAGCAGGAACAAGCAAGCCAGCTTCGCGCTCCAATACATCACGAGCACAATCATCAACGAGGTGCTGATGGGCCATGCGTGTGATTGCATTGATTACATCCTGGACACTATCGCCACCGCCCTGGTCTGCATATGAATCGAACATCATTTGCACAGCAGCATCACGACCAATGCCGGATGCAACCTTGCCTTCGGCAACGAGCTTCTTGATAAGGACTTGCGATGCATTGTCACTACCAGTTGCGTAGTCATCGGTGTCCTTCGCACTGATTACATCCATTGATGCAGTCTGTCCGAGGATGCCCCAGTCCTGAGCGAATCGCTCCATTGCAGGGCGTGCATCTTGCATACCCTTGCGGATGGCCTCCATCTTCTGTTGCATATTGCCCTTGTGGATTGCACGCATGATCTCATTCTTCTTGGAATGCAGAATGATCATGTTGAGACACTCGTTCCAGAATGCAATGGCGCTACCGTTGATTGAGCCGCCCCCACGGTCGTTCGCCTTGAACCGGAACCCAACCTCATACAAGTCACCTGCACTGAAGTCCGTCAGGTCTGCCGGAGCATGCATTGTCAGGTCCATTGTGAAGTTTGTAGTCTCCGAGTTGTATTGAATCTCTGCCTTGTATGGCATGTCATCAACAGCAAGCTGAATCATGTTTGCAACCTTGTCTGCATCGTACTCTTGGTAGCCAGTACCAACGACGCCGAAGATGCTACGAGCACCGTCGTTCAATCGAGTGCGGAACTTCATGACCTTGTCGTGACTACAATGACGTCGCATGTGCTCATTGAAAACATATGCTCGGACATCTGGGTCAAGTGACTTCATTGTATGAAAGCCGCGAGGAAACAATGCATCAGCGGAAGACATGTCCTCACCAACACCAAAGCGTGATGCTGCAAGCAGTTGCTTTAGACCATGCTCCTCCAATCGGAAGCTACCCTGGCTGGTCAACAGCATTCCATCGTCACGCATTTGCAATCCAGACAGCGGAAGGTCAACGCTCATCCGGTCTTCGCTTTCAATAATGCTCATGAACTGCCTTGCAGCAGTGTATGCATCAGGCTTCTCATCCCAAACAGCACGAGCAGCAGAAAGGTTATCGTAACCAAGGTCAACCACAGTAGTGCCGCGCTTGTACCCAGCTTTTGTGATTGAGATGTTCTTGGTAGGACGTGACAGACCAAGGTCTGCAAGCCATGCATCATGCTTTTGCTGACGCTCGACTGCAACCTCACTGACCTCGATTGCATTAACAGTACGCTTATCGCCATGATTGCTTACGCCGTTAGCACCAGAGCCCCAACCGCCTTGGAATACTGGAGTATCCTCACGAACTTGAGGGTCTTCAGACATTGCAATCTCAAGACGTGACGTGGTTGCATTAGCAATGTCGATGCTGTTCATGTCTTCAGATAATGAATCCATTGCATCATTTGTCTGCTCATACTGTGACTCCATGTCATCAACGACTTGCTCTGTAACGGGAGGGTCGTCATTGCATACAGCATCCATGAAGTCATCGACTGAACTGGTATCAAGCAATGCATCGATGTCATCCATAGACATTGTGCTTACGTCATCTTGCTTTGGCTCATCCTTTGGAATGTGGATGGTCTCACTCTTAGCGACCGCCTCTGTAATACATCCATCTGTGCGCAAGCCTTGCCAAAGGCCAGCCCTGTAATCAGTGAAGAATGCAAGCTGCGCTTGGTCCCTGGCGTCTTCCTTTGTAACGCCGTTGAAGGTTTGTTGAGTGCCGTCGGGTTGTGTGTAGATGAATGAATGCATCGTACTTTCCTGTTGAATGCCGAGCTTTGAAGACCGGCTGTTGGGTTGAGGAGGGTGGGATGTTCCACCTCCCTTCACTTCGTTCAGGGAGTGGAACACCCCATCTCCCCTGGTTTCGGACTACTCCTCATACGTGTTCACGTATTTAGCTGTGATTGTATTCTTCATTTGCCATAGAGGTAGCTCGACAAACGAGCCGTCTGGTCTCACTCTCCTGCCCGTGTCTTCAAAGAATCCACAATCATCAAGAGCCTGCAATAGACCGGGCGACATGTTGTACCAGTTCACAAAGAACTGATCACCATCAATATCAAGTGACGGAATGTTCTTGGACACAACTGAGTACGGGAAGCCATCCTCGCCGTGAAGCATTACAGCAAGGCGATTGTTATCCACATATGTTCCGACAGATATAATCAAGTTCAAGTCATTGAACTGCATGTGACCAATAGGACGTGGTGAGAATCTACTTTCCATCGATAAGCTCCATTGCTTTTTCTATTCTTGTAAGGGCACCATCGATGTTGCTCCTCACTTGATACTTACGCCAGTCATCCCATCGTTCAGAGCCACATGTTTTACATGCTTTCTTTGTCACTCTGATTGAGTACTTGATGTCTGACAACACTGCTCTTGCCATTTCAAGGTCTTCCATTGTGCTTGGCATCACTCACCTCCCGTCATGTCGTCTTGCCAAAACTTCAGCAGGCTTACTAAAGCAGCTTCGCGCGTTGCTTTGTCTGCCCTTGGGTAGTGCATTTCGATTACATCGAGATGCTTGTTGGCGTACTTACGATCTTCAATCTCTCTTTCCTTACGCCACCGTTCGATTCGCTCTTCACTCTCACGCTTCAGTTGCTCTTCACGCTCAATCTCTTCTTGTGTTGGTGGCTTCGGCCCGACTGGTTTGCGCTTGGTTCGCTTGCGTTTGAAGCGTGCTTCTGCAATCCTTCGACAGTGAGGGCACACTTTGTAAGTGCCAACCTCTTCAGGCTGTCCCTGATAGGCGGCATCAATAATCATATTCAGATCATTCTCGAAGCGCCCTGACCCATTGCCACAAAGCGATGACCAAAGCTCACATCCACCACTTGTTAGGTGTATGGTTTTTACTTTTGTATTGGAGCGATGTTCTCCAACCCCGATACCTCCGCCCTCTTCAATGTACTGCTCTAAAACTGGGCATGAAATATGAACTTCTTTCAAGGGATCTCTGCATCCCAACCAAATATCATCGCCATCTTCATTCTTTCCCCAACAGTACCTAAAATGTATAGATCTATATTGACCCTTTTCTGCTGGCGGATGCTCTTTCTCAAGTCGGGCACGACAATCCTCAAAATCAGATTCTGTCCAACTCATTCGGCTTTGTCTGTATAGTGCGCTTTCTATGCATTCTTGTCGGAACTTTTGTTGTTTTACCAAATCCTCTTCACCATCAGACTCAAGCGAAAACCGCACAGTAGTAGCCATCTTGCCATTTACAGGTATAGGGCAAGGGTTTAGCGACATAAGAGCATCAACGTCTTCTTGTTTATCTATGTCCTCTGCCCACAATGGGTTGTGTTTGTCCGGGTCAAATCTCGACGGTACGTGTTTCTCAATGCCAAATGCATCAAGCACTTCACTTGCATTCGATTCGTAGGTCATCACTCACCTTCCCTTTCAAGCCATTCATTGAGGCCAACAGTACAAGCCTCCTCGTGTTCTTTGACTGTGAGTTCAACAGGACTGTCATTGAATGTGTCGATAGCCCACTCAATATCTACAAAGCCGGCGTCCTTGTCGTAGTACCCACACACATTGATTTCCATCTGCTCATCGGTTGAATCAATGTCCCTATAGATTGTGTAATAGAAGGTCATCACTCACCTCCTTGGGCTTTGGCGATTGCTTTACGGGCACACAGTGCTGCCCACATTTCGCCGGGTTGCGAACGCTGCTCCAAATATGGGAGCAATGTTTCCAGCGCATCCAATAGGTCGGGTGCCGCCGCAATCAGTCGAGCGTTGGCCTTCACCTCCTCGACAGCCATGTCCCAATCTTCTTCTGCTCTGGATACTACGACGGAATATCCTCGACTCGGCATGTCAACGTGCCAGATGTCCGAGGGGTAGCCTTCCGACGCTTCCCAAGGTCCAACTGTATGCTTACTCATACCTCACCTCCTTGCTTCCAGTCCCACCATTGCGGTGGGTCTGAGTGTTTCCACGTTGCAAAGTCACACTTCTCCATGTTGTAGAAGTATCGGTATGACTCAACTACGTTGTCTGTCTTGTACTCGTCTGGCATACAGAGAGGATGCGGAGTCTTTCTAAGGCCAGTAATGAGACTCGTTGCGTCTAATACTTTCAGGCACTCATTGATAATCGACCTGCACTTGTGGTCTTTCTTCTCTGCATTCTTCTTTTGGAATCGCAGCAAGTACTCATCGCACAGTGCAATCCCGTGGTCATACAACCAAAGCCAGTTGCCAAGCGTCTCCCCCGTCCAGATAGTACAGGGGTGATGCTTGTGGGTTGACTTGTATGGGCCAACGCCACCATTGTTATTGATAGCGGTCGATAGCATTTGTGCTGACTCAAGAGCCATCTTTACGACATGCTGATCACAAAGCATTTGTGCTGCTTTTCGTGGGTGTTCATCAACGACAAAGATGTTCATCACTCACCTCCCTTTGCAGCATCTTCCTTTGCATATTGAAGGCACCTTTCTGCACGGTCAGAGATGTGCTCAATGAGACGCTTCTTGTATTGAGCATCAGTGAGGCGGGTTGCATTTGTCCACAAACCAATGTGTGCTTTCACCTCTTCGAGTGTGATCCTTCTTGCAACCAGATGCCCCTTCTTTGGGTCAAACATTTGAGCAACAGGCTCACTGGCAAAGCGAGCCATCTCATACCGCACGTATACTTTCTCGTAGTTCTTTGCGGTGATGTCACTGATACCAATGAACCATGTTCCATTGACAAGTGCTTCAGTAGCCTCTTGCAAACGTCTCTGACCATGCTCATCCTTCTCGGTCCAGCATGCTGTTTTGTAGTTTTTTACTTTCTCAATGTTCCATCGAAACATTTTGTTTTCCCTTGCCGGACTTTGCCGACGGTTTGGTTTTGACGAAGTGGGTCTCTCTATCCCCCTTCACTTCGTTCAGGGGGTAGAGAGCCCCAAGTCTACGGCTCAGCCAGCCTGCCTTTTCCAGCCCGCGTAATCCCACCTGCGTGTAGGGACCGGCTTGATTCCAAGCTTGATACGCCTACGCCTTACAAACTCAGTAGGAACATTGATATCCATAGCAATAGAGTGGTCGCTATCTACGCCCAGGCGATCAATCACTGATGCTATTGCAGATATTCTGCGTTTGTGTTCTTGACTTTTGTGAGCTGGAATATTGTATTTCTTGCGAAGCTTAGAGATTGCAGATGCAGATATGCCAACTGTTCTTGAAAGCTCAGCATCAGATATCTTGCCTAAGTTGTTCAGTATAAACTTAGAGTCATCATCATCCAGTCGATACAATATCCCAGAGTTTGGCTTTTCTATTTCAAGCGCTGCTCTGTATTGGCGAACACGCTCTCTGGATATTGAGTACTTGTCTGCAATCAAAGAGTCGCTTTTGTTTCCAAGCATTTCGTACATGCCTGGATACTTTTTACGAAGCGTTCTTCTGCAATGATCTTTGTTATTGCTTGGGCTGCATCGAGGAATACGCAAACGCCTTCTGATTCTTTGAATGGTGACTGCGCTTACTCCTGCAATAGACGCAAGCTCAGAGTCGTATATCTGCCCAAGCAATGCATAGTGTTCATCTGATAGAACGATTTTCTTCCTGCCCATAGTACCCTCACTCTTCATATGCAAGGTCTACTGTACTGTAAGGATCGCTATTTGTCAACCGATTAAGTGTAATACCTCCTGCGGTTTCAAACTGTATTCCAGTTTCAAAGGAGTCATTTAGCGTTCTTATGTACTGTGATCGGAACAGCCTTTCGATGTCTCCCACCAACTCCCACCGACATGTATAGCCCTGGTTCCACCACTGGGGGCAGAGCCTGGACAACAGAGACACCGACTGCTGATAGATAGCCAGTGCTGCCTCTCTTGAAACAATCGGAACACGCATTTCAATCATTGCAGCAAGCTCTATTAGTTGAGCAGCTTTGTTTGCTTGTAATGAAAGAACAAGTGCAGTCACTGTAGCGTGACGTATTGTTATTATCCTTGGGTACAAAAGATCTTTTGTGTCCCAGTTAGAAGAGACACCTCTTGCAAAAGTCTCTGCGGACACCTCATAGCCAAGGCTTGCCGCGTCCAGTATGCGTTCTTTTACGAGGGCAAGAACTATCTTTCTATACCTTGTGTTGGATTTCTCTATGACATCCAGTTCATTCTTTGGCGACAACCTATCTATGATTGTGCGAGATATTGCATTCGCCCACGGGGTCAGGTCTTCTTCTGATAGCCCAAGGTTTGAAGGTACATTGTGTTCAAGCTTTGCACCATCGTACCTCCACAATCGCCCGTCTCTTCCAAGGAAGATGTCGCGCCTGCCGATACAAACACCAATATAGTAGTTGCTGATACCTACCTGTACGATTCCTACGTTAAGTATTCTCCATCGCACACGCTTCCTTTCACGCTGGTAGTACCAACCAAGCGGAATGCCAAGCTTTCTAAGGTCTGTCCTTCCTGCAATAAGTGCCTTTGTAGGAGACACCTCACCGTTTTTTTTGTTTGACAACTCCTGCCGCCTCCAGGGTTTCAATACAATCCCTTAATGAAAACCCAAGAACACAAATGATTTTGATAAGTACATTTAGTGATGGTGTTCTTGATCCAGACTCGTAGTAGCACACAGCCGCTGGTGTCACGCCCAGGTGGCTCGCAAGCGTCCGCTGAGACATGCCTGCGTCACGCCTGCGTTCCCGGATTTTTCGAGAAACCACAAGGCTAAAGCCTTGTGAGACCTGGTCTTTCGACATCTTGCTTGCCCTCCTGTTCACCGCGAGTTAACCTGCCCTGGCCGACAGAGCAAGCGGCGAATCGAAACGAACCGAAACTAAGCAGTTGAATAAGGGCTGATGATGAATGACAACTTAAAACCAATGCAAACCGAAAGGCAGTTACTTGGTACTCTTTTAGTATCTAATGGTTCTAAATTAGTACTAGTTGATGACATACTTAATACTGAGTGTTTCTCTAGTGAGTACCATAAGAATATATTTAAATGGGTACAATCTAGAGTAGCTGAAAATAAGTCAGCAGATATGGTATCACTCATTGAAAGTGTAGGTAGTAATACCATTAAACAGTATGGTGGTGCTGCTTATGTATGTGGTTTGGGTGATGACACAGTAGCTGTTGATGGCATTCTTCGTAAGTATGCTGAACGCATTGAGTCTCACTCAAGACTTCGTCGATTGCAGCTTGCTGCCAAGATTATCATTGGCAATCTAGAAGAGCTTAGTATGGAGCCGTCGGACATCATAAGTTCCGCCGAGTCTTCTGTATTGGATATCAGTTCCGACTCTGGCAAAACAAAAGGCATCCTTTCAATGCAAGAGGCTGCGGCAGAGCGCAAAGCATCTTGGCGTAGGATTATGTCTGGTGAAGAGGTCGAGTATGTTCCAACAGGGTTTGGTACATTCGACGAACATTATGTTGGGTGGCCGCGTGGTTACATGACAATCATCGGTGGTCGCCCAGAGATTGGTAAGACAATGTTCTTGGTGTCTGCTGTTCTGCGTGCAGCAATGTCTGGCATTCCACAAGGTGTTCTCTCTATTGAAATGCCAAGGTGGAAGCTTGTAGACAGGATGGCATCTATCGTTGCTGGTGTGTCAATCTCAGCTTTGCATGAAAAGAGTGAGGCAGAGGCAGAGCTTGTATTAGATGCAGCCGAGCAACTTGCAAAGGAGCCTATCTATATTGACGACAACTCGAATACTGCTGACTCTGTCGAGTCATCTATTCGCAGGATGGTTCGTCAACATGGGTGCAAAGTAATTTGGGTTGACTACTTGCAGTTGATAAGACCCCCGTCACATCTACCATCAAATCGTAATCGGTCTTGGGAGGTGGACGAGATTAGCGAGACGCTTCGTCGTTGTGCAAAGCAAGAGAACGTAGCGATTGTATCTATGATGCAACTGAACCGGGGCACTGAGGAAGTGTATACAGAGGGTCGCAAAGGTGTCCCCAGTTCCCACCACTTCCGTGGTTCAGACAAGCCATTGCATGACGCTGCTCTTGCTTTTGGCGTATACAGGCAGTTTCAATACAAGAAGCCGAAGAAGCCGATGGGGGATGAGTACACAAACGAGGAGCTTGCAGCCAGAATGCAACCCTTTGAACTCATCTCACTGAAGAGCCGAGACCACTCAAAGAAGGACGTGGTCCTCTATTCACAGTTGAACGTGCAGCGTGTGTTCGATGCCTTCGACGACGGCTTTCAGAAGCCAGACTGGACACCACATTTTAGTGCTTGACTATAGGTAACAGTGGGTTAACTATGGGCAGGCAGAGAAAGCGAACAGAGCTTGACGGAAAATCACTACTTCACAGGTTGAAGCTAGTAGCGGATGCAAGAGGAAAGACACTTACACAAGTCTGTAGCGAAGCAGGAATCGTAAAGGCAGACATCTACAACATCATTCGTCGGGGTCACCCCCCAACAAAGGTACTCATAGACAGGCTTGTTCGGCCCCAAAGAGTACCGTCGGCTGTGTTCCTGGGCAGCTTACAAACCTTAGCAATGTTTCTCAAAAAGGAGATCGACAATGGATTGGAACAAACTCACAAAGCCCTTCGATGACAAGGACGTATTCTGGAGGATTGACCGCGCCTACAGTAGCTGGGCTCGTGTGCTCTGCTATCTGGATGCCCGTGCTGTAATGGACCGGCTAGACGAGGCCGTAGGCCCAGAGAACTGGCAAGACAAGTACTTTGAAACCGCAAGCGGCAAGAACATGTGTGAGCTATCAATCAAGATTGATGGCGAGTGGGTCACCAAGAGTGATGGTGCAGGCAATACAAACATCGAGGGTGACAAGGGCGGCATCTCTGATGCCTTCAAGCGTGCCGCAGTTAAGTGGGGCATTGGTCGTCACTTGTACTCTCTTGGAGAAACAAAGGTAAACCTTTCTCCAGAGAAGCCTTATGTAGAAAAGCATTACCTTGTAGTGTGCGCCAAGCGTGGACAGACTACAACCTACGGCGTTGCACCGTCTCTTCGTAAGCTTCAGCCTCATTTGTATGGTGATGCACCACCAGCAGAGAAGCCAAAGCCAGAGCAACGAAAGACCGTGGAGCTTCCATCACAACATGATTTGTTGTTGGATGTGAAGGAAATCCTGATAATAAACAAGATTGAAAAAGCGTTGGCCAGGGCTGCGATGGCTGCTGCAATGGCAAAGAGAAGCAATGGTAAGTGGGTAAGCGGACCCAAACCAGAAGACATAAACCCACGGGAAATGTCTATTGAAGAGCTTGCTTCTATGGTTCAAGCAATGCGTGGCCTTGATGAGGCCGGTATGCTCAAGAGCCTTGCCGTGGACTACCTTGTTTGGATTGGTGCTTAGGTGGCTGAATGTGCAGTTTGTACTGCTAATATCAAGTGGCCAGAAAAGCTCATCTACATTGTTGACCTAAACGAAAACTGGTGCAAACAGTGTGCCAGTCACGGCTTCATAGTTGGAGATCAGGAGTTCTGTAGTCCAGCGGAAATATGTAGCCTTTGCGATGAAAACTATAGCTCTAAAGCCATAGTCAAAAGAGACCTAAACACAGGACAAAGAGTGTGCCTTGCTTGCACAAAGGAGGGGAAGGATGTCCTTTAAACATAGATTTCCAACAAGCGTTACTGCTATTGGATACATAGACGGGACTACTCGACTATCTCAGACAAAGAACTCTGGTATGAAAATCTCAGCGAGGTTGTTCAATCCAAGCGAACACAATCCTCGATATGATTTACGAGTTCCAATCATGGCTATTGGAAAAGCCGCATCTCTTGTTGATGAGCTTTCCCGTAGTGGAGACTTGGTAACGGTGGTTGGCAGAATGGCCATGGTGCAGAGTGGGCGAGGTGTAAGCCTTTGTGTCCTTGTTGACTATATAAAATCTCTTGATGAAGAAGAGGTGTCAGATGCGGTGGACTAATATTGATAAGGACGGGCAACCGCTTTGGATGCCAGACATTGCATCTCTTGTTGCAGATAGACTTGCAAATCCAAAGAAGCTGATGAATGACCAGCACTCTGCAAAGGGTCTTGGTGATTCTATACTTAGACAATTGTATGAGAAGCGCAGTTCTACTGGATCTCTCAGGCTTTCTCAAAGCGGTGCTTGTATTCGGCAACTTGCGTATCAGTACCACCATACAGAAGAAGATGGACTTGGAATTGATGCGGCTTCAAAGCTTGCATTTATTGTAGGAGACATCACGGAAGCAATCCTTGCATCTGCTCTCATCGAGGCCCTTGAGGGAACATCTATTGGCGCTGTCCACCATGCGTTGTCAGACCAGGAGGAGGTCTATATGGAGGTGCCTATACGACCAGGACATACCGCAAAGATAGCGGGACACCCTGACGGATACATGGTGATCATGTCCCAGGATAGTGACCCAATAAATGCAGTGCTTGAAATCAAGTCAATGTCTGAGTTCGGCTTTGGTAAGTTTCGTAAAGAAGGTCTCGGACCAAATGACTCTTACTACAGTCAGGTGCAGTCTTACATGCATTGTAAGGGGGCAGAGTGGGCGTACCTTATTGCATACAGCAAGTCTGCTGGAGCCAAGGATGCTGAGGTTTACGATGATGGTAGCTGGCTTCCAGTGTCACCACTGCACGGTCAGTGGATTAAGTACGATCCAGAACACGTACAATCCATCAAAGACAAGTTTAGACGGGTAATACAAAGCGTTGAACCAGAGGAGATAGAAAGGCCGCATGGGCCTAATAAGAAGGGCATCCTGTCCTTCCCATGCGATTATTGCAGATACTACAAACGGTGCTTCCCGTTTGCAGAGGAGCATGTACAAGAGTCACGTTGGCTCAAGAAAAACCAAAAAATCAAAGTCAGTGTAGGAGAACACAATGATTAACAAGGTAATGTTGGTAGGTAAGGTGAAGAGCGACCCACAATCACGGGGGTCTGCAACCACGTTTAGGCTTGGGACATGGAAGATTATCCATGATGGCCGACGATTCGACTCCACTCATTCTATTGAGGGCTTTGGACGTACTGGAGAGCTTATGTCCTCAATGAGGGAAGGAGAACTGATTAGTGTTGAAGGAGCTATTAAGCATTCATCGTATGAAAAAGATGGCAGAAAGGTCTGGTTTACGAGCATTACCGCCTCGTCTGTCTCTCGCCTTGGCGAGGATGTTGAGCAATCGATCGGAAGTGCTCAAGGCCAAGCGCCTTCCGAGTACCCTCCACGTTCTTCCAAGCCCAATGGTTCAGCACCTTCTAATGGAGCAGGTGGTGAAGAAGACTATGGATTCTAGTTTTGATGATACAGTCGGGCCTGTTGTTGTAGTTCCACATACTGTAGGTGCAGTCAGGTCAAGCATCTACAGGATTATTGATGACGATAGTACAGTCGTTTCTGTGGATACAAAGGGAGAACTAATGAGTGTCATCTTTAATGATGGCGACGGCGGTCTCCTTTGGTATCGGTCAGGCAAACGAAACTCTGACTTCGGCATCACGCAGGACGCATTGAGTGCCACGTAATAGGAAGCTGCTCAAAGCCAGAGCAAAATCCTGGAAACATAGGAAGCGTCCTCCTACTATTGGGAGGGCGCTCCTTTTATCCAAGGTGCATAGGACTGGAACGGTCAAGCAATGCATTGAAGACATCCGGGACAAGCATGGCATTGATATAGCGGTGTCTACGTTCTGTTCTTGGCTTGATGGGTGGAGCGCGCCTTCTGGTGCAATCACCCTATCGGAGTGCGGAACGTATCTGAAGAAATCGACACGCTGTTGTATTAGCGAGTGGGCAGGCATTCAGCATGAGTCCTGGTGGTGGAAACTGGTTGGACCCGAATGCATAGTGAGCGAAGATATTGATGACCCATTTGCCGCATTTGACTTGAGGCCACCCAAGTGAAAGAAGACGTTTATATTGGAATAGACCCAGGAAAAGATGGCGCAATGGTCGCAATAGACTCTTGTGGAAAAGTCATAGCCGCACACCTTACAAAGGAAGACTTCACCATAGGTGTTGGTAAAGGCTCCAAGCGAGAGTACCTCGCACCAAGGATGTCGTTCGCCATCAACTGCATAGTCAAGTCATATAATGTCCGACTTGCTGTTCTTGAAAAGCAACACGCAATGCCAGGACAAGGCGTCACATCAATGTTCAGTTGTGGGTATGGGTACGGACTGTGGGTTGGTGTGTTGGCATCACACAACATACCCCTTGCAGAAGTCAGGGCATCGGCATGGATAAAGGATGTTCTTGCTGGAGTTCCTGGTGACGGGAAAGGGCGCTCTATCTACGCTGTAATGTCTCGAATGCCCAGCCTGGACCTGACCCCTGGGCGGCGCCGCAAACCGCACGACGGCCTAGCTGACGCCGCCTGTATGGCAATGTATGCGCACAAACTTAAAATGTAGAGGTAAACATGAAGAACAAAAGAAACAAAGGCTTTAGAGTTGAGCCCGAAGTAATCGTGAAACGTCGAGCGCCAAGCAAGCTGTCACGAAATATCAAGTCAGGCTCAACAGCGTGGCACATATTGAACTACGTTTGCAGTGAACCGGATGAGTGGACAATCAAAGAGATTGCGCAGGACATGCTTGGACGTGAGAGGACATACATTCAAGAGCGTACTTCATTGAAAAGTTGCGGTTACTTGGTCAATGGAACTCGATCAGGTCAGTCGTACAAGCTTTTGCCAACGCTTGCCGGTATTTATGCTTTTGAGAGGGCAGACTAAAATGCCAATCTTTGAATGGAAATGTCCATCGTGTGCTGTCGAAAAGCAAACACTACAAAAACACAGCGATCCCCCGCCACAGTGCGCTCAATGCACCATGGGAATGGTAAAAAAGATTAGCCTTACGTCATTCAGCTTGAGAGGAAATGGTTGGGCAAAAGACAACTATGGCCTGAAGCGCAGTAAGAGCAACTAAGATACAATTATTTTGATGGGGTGAAGCGCCACAGGCAGGTGCATCGGGTTGTTACCCCGACCGTTGTTGGTTCGAGTCCAACCGCCCCAGCATCCCCCCGTCTTCTACAATCACGTTGATGTGTTCCGAACTTGGTCATTCATTGTCACATCATCTCCTACCGATTGTAGGATTCGGGGCACACTTTGGAGAACGCAATGCCCAGACAAAAGAAGCTTCACAAAATCATTGAGCCAAAGAAGCCTTGCTTCCTGCTCTTTTGGAAGAAGCCAAGAAAGGTTGAGTCAACCCTTTGCGGTCGATCAATAGAAGATGTCTTCTACACTACAGACAACATGGCTATTACTTGCAGGTCTTGTCGAAAGATAATGAGCAAGCTAGGATAATCACTCATCATTATGGTGAGTGGGTAATGAAGGCCGTCAGGGAACGTGGGGTTCTCTGGCGGTTTTTTATTTTAGTCTATCCAAGACTCGTTCTAGCTTGCTTACAATGTCGTTGTGGACCTTTGTTCTAGCAATAAGAAACTCTTTAGACTGGCTGTCATTGTTGTCTCGATATTCTTGAATGACTCTATCGTACCGCTCACGCATTTTGTCTGTACGCTCATCGTAGTCTCTACGAATATCGTCTAGCTGTTCTTGGAAACCTTCTACAAGTTTATCCAATCGCTTTTGCATCGTCATAAACTGGTAGACCAGGAACGCTGCAAAGATACCGAGGTGACCATCAGCCAGCAGAGAATCAATCAGCGCTTCCATTAGATAGTGCCTTGATCAACAAGCGTGTAGCTGAACGAGTCGCCCCAAGCCTCTCGGGCTTTGTAGCAGATGCCCATAAACTCAGCAAAGTCACTGGCGTTCGCAAAGACTTGGCAACCAGCAGACCATCTGTCTATCTGCGTTGATGCTTTGCCCGCCTTGTGAATGTTGATGCCATAGAAGCCCTCAGTAATAGAGTCCACATCACAATCAATGACGTCGTCTTTATTGCTGTCACGATAAACCTTGACCTTACCGTTCCTTTGGCAGAGCGCATCGTACTTCCCTTGATGTCGGTCGATCTTCCATACACCACGGTATTGACCGGGTACCAGCACAGCAGTTCCGTTCACATTCGTCGGGTTCTCTAGCCAGTACTTTCCAGGCTCAGTAGTGCAGGGCCAAGACTTCTCTACCCATTCGTCGTTCTCATCCTTGTACACACAGTAGATGACGTCATCGAATCGGTTGGCCTCATGCTCAGCAGATCGAACACCGATAATGTTTACGTTGTACTGACCCTCTTCAAAAACAGAGTGGCCAAGGTACTCGGCATAATCGAGAATCTTGGGTCGCATTAGTCACATCCAGCATTAGTGGCAGCGCAAATCTTTGCCTGATTGATTGCCTGCTTCTGCTGAATCTCAACCATCTTGTTCATCATCTCTTCCATCTTATCGAGGCGCTCTTCAATACCCTCAATCTTGAGGTCAACGATCTGTTGATGACCTTCTTTGGATTCGAGATGAGTCACTCGTTTATCAAGCTTCTCATTGTCTTGAGCTACAGACTCAAGAGATGCAAAAGAGATGCCCGCAGCAAATACAATACTAATCCCCGGTACTGCTGCGTCCTTGAGTTCCACGGTAGGCTCCGTCAGTCTGTACAACTATATGATTCAAGAAGCCTGTCGGTCAACTTGGAGGGTTCGCATCGTTGCTTATCTGTTTCACCAGTACGAATACACAATGCCCACATACATTGAAGTGACATAGGGTCTCCGCCTACATCTGTAATGCAGGGTGGTGGAAGCTCGGTGAGCTTATCTGCAATAGCAGACTCGCGCTTGGCCTCCTCTACAGATACCTGCTGAACCTTATCGACAAGCTGTTGGTTGCCGTCATTCAGTTCTTTAATGGCCTCTGTTTGCGCTTCAATGGCTTCTGCGCCAGCATCAGGCTTCAGGCCCCAGCCAGCACCAAAGCCTACGCCCAGTGCGGCAAGAATAGCAACGCTCGTAATAGTTACTGGTTCCATATTCAAAATCTTCATCATATATTTAATATATTAAAATGACGGGACGGTCACCACAAAACGAGTGGCCAGGACAGAGGGAGATACCAGCCCATCTAGCAGCAACCGTCCCCGGCTAACAGGGTATCAACTCTTGCATCTGCTCATCGTGGCCTCGGGTGGTGCAGGAAGCTCAATCATTGATTGTACACCCAATGAAGAGCCAACCGTTGGCCTGGGGGGCAGCATCTGCTTCTACAGTCTGTACTGTTAGCCACATTCAATATGTTCAAGTACAAAGAATCTTAACTGGAACACTGCTTGCTGGAGGATTGGCTGCATCTGCGTCATCATTGGTCAGAGAGTATGGGCTTAGAACGCACCAGAAACCAAGACCGACATCAAACACTACACCAGACCCAATCATGTGAGTCTGCTTAGACAAGGCAGCACACTTGATGACCATGTTTGGTTCTGTTGTTCCGGGAGTAAGAGAGCCTGCGCTATTAGATAGCTTCAAATAAACAGGCACTGCATTTGCAGTGTTGTCGATTTCTACAGCATAAATAGATGTAGCGGCACCAGTAACGTTTGTTTCAGCAGTTGCATCAGCATCTACATCAATGACTAGTTTGGTGCCAAGCGGATCAGCAATGGTGCTAACGGTAACAGCCATTTTAAACCTCTATGAAGTGATGACTGTAACGATACAGCCATTAGTGTTTGGAGCGGTGGTGTCCTTGGCTGCTGCATTTCGAGTAGTCCAAATGTTTAGACCTGTTGTAAATGGCGCTCCACCAGGAACTTCAAATGTAGTCCTCGTTGTAGCCGGAACATAGAAAACCCAGTGACCAGCAGTTGTGCCAAGTGTTGGCGCAGATCCGTCATACATACGAAGATAAACAGCACTTCCAGACTTGTTATCAACTTCTGCTGAATACCATCGCCCGGAGGTTCCAGTAACGTTTTCTTGAATAGCAGCAGTTGGGCTTTGCTGGTTATCAAAGTTGATAATTTTGTAGTCTAGAGCAGCACTGCTAAATCCAGAAACTTTAATGCTCATGTTTAATCCTTAGTTTTGTAGAGGTAGGTATTAGCCAGTAACTGGACTGTAGGTTGGGCTGAGTTCAGTCATGGTGATTCGGTACCACGCTTTAAAAGTAGTATCAGTATTAGCATTAGAGTTGTTGTTGGAACCAACAAAACAAGGCGCAAAAAAGATATAGACCGGGTCTTCACCTTGCGTATCAGCGTTGTACTCAAATGTCTGTGTACCAGAGTTAAGATTACCAACCAGCTTATCAAACCGATCTATCATCTGTAACGACACAGACCGAGTTTGCGGATTGCCGTCGTCATCTGACCCATCGATCACTGGGCTCACCGTCAAATATGCTTTACGAAAAGTGGCAGAAGCATTGGACGTGGTGTTGGTATCGCCACCGATTAATGCTCCGGCGGAGGGTTGGTTTGGATCGGCGTTCGTTGCGTTGTAGTTGTTAAAATATAGACATCCGCCCGCCATAGCTACTTGTGATTCGCCTGTTTCAATCTCCTTATCCGCAAGCCCTATCCAAACACCGCTTTTATCAGGCCCTCCAGTATTTGAGCCTACAGCTTCCAGAGATATTAAAATATCAAGAGTAAAGTTGTCTGCCCACGTCAGATCGCCATTCGGCCCCCTGAGCTTTGCGTAATACCGATCCGCCCTCATTGCCGAATGGTTCCACCTACACTCATTGCTTCCGTTTTTGGTGATGTCTTGCTGTATTCTAATACCACTGGCTGAGGTGGTCAGGCTGACCAGGTTTGCCTGCGAGCTTTGGTGAAATGTCCACCCTTGACCAGCGTCAAGTGGGTTGATGGAAATCCAGTCATTGACGCCATTCGGAAGCTTGCTGGTTCCTGTAGAAGCTTTGCCAATAGGACCAGGGACTCGATTAGTACGGGACATTATTAGCCCTCGATCTTGTTGACATAGCCGAAACAGTTCGCTGAGTTAGCGGAACTCCCGCCAATGTCAATCACAAGTGCTGATGCGTTACCCTTAATCGGAATGCCAGGAAGCACCAGGAGGGTTTCTTGCGGTGGCACAATAACTTTAATCTTGCCATCGTTATTGGAACCATTGAACCGCACCGTCACTTGCTCATTGACACTGCCATTCGCATTGTTGACCCACAGCCAGACTTCATGGAAATGGGCCGTGTTCGTTGGGCCTGTATGAACATTTTGAAAGCTGCTGTTGATTGGAACAGCAATCGGTTTGCCATCCACTGAGTGGCTGAGATGGTCTTTAGAAATAATCGCCATGATGTGTGCTCCTTACGCGAATACTTGCATGTGAAGGATAAGGTTTTCGTCGTCGGCAGCAACACCACCACCACCACCACCGGCAATAGCAGTGCCACTAGTAATCTGGATGTCATCGCCGGCATCGGTCGTAAAATAAAGCTCGTTTGGTGTAGCGGTCTTTACCCATAGCTGGCCATATGCAGCAGTGTCTCCCGATGCATTAGCAGCCTCTTTGATCTTCAGACCAGTGCCATCGAACTGGAGGTTCTCTTCTCCGTTCATTGCGTCTGCGCCAGTTGCAGTAATGATTCGGTTATCTGAACCATTCGTCATGAAGTCTGAGACATCAACGCTAATAGCGTCTGCTGCTACAGCAATACCAGTACCGGCACCAACAGCAAGAGTAAGTGCTCCTGAAGAGCCCCCACCGGTGAGACCATCTCCAGCAGTAACCGCTGTGATGTCACCAGCCGAAGCGGCTGCATAAGCAGCGACATCGGAAGCTGGAATCAGCTTAGTGGTTCCTCCATCGTTAACAATAAAGCCATCAGTATTGGTAATTGTAATGCTAGAGCCAACACTAGTATCGCCATCAAGCAGGTTTAGTTCTGCGCTTGTAGCGGTAACGCCGGTAAGGCTGTCGTTATCAAATACTGACCCGCCCATTACCCCCTCCAGTTGACGCGAATGTTTGCAGTAGGTGTGCCAGCATCAACCTTGGCTACCACATAAATCTTTTGTCGACTTGAGTTTGATACCCCAGTGTCCAATGTGTAGTCATTGTCTACAATCAATGCAGCTCCACCCTTAGTTGCTGTTGTTGCACCAACAGTAATGCTTTGAGATGCCCCAGATGTGGTTCCTGGAGTAATTGGAACATCTCCTGCTGAGTCGCGAGCAATGTATGCCGTCACGCTGGACGCGCTCGACTTGGCCGTAAACTCAAACTCAATGGACTGGATATTACAAGTATCCGGGAAAAAGTCCGAATCTGGTGAGTTTGTGAGGTCTTGAGTTACCTCAAAAACTTGGAAGTTTCCGGTCAGTGACGCACCGTGATGGTACGAAAAGGACGCCTTGCTCCAAGAACGAATGCTCATTGTTGTTTCCTGATGGTCTGGATTTCAAACTCGCCAGTAATACCTGCCCGCCTAAAGGCTTCTTTGTACCGCTGGTTTATTTCATAATCAATACGCGCTTTTCGCGCCTGTGGATTGTCTGCGATGATTCTAATACCGCCCATTGCATCTGCGATTTTAAGCCAACTGGGTATTGGCTCATACTCAGATGTTGAGTACTGAAGACGCATGTCGGCAGGAAGCCTGTCCAAGTATGTCATATTGTACAGCATTGCGACACCCGCTGCGTCATTCAAAACTCTTGACCATGGGTGATTTGATATCAAATAGTTTGCTGTTCCATTGATGTGTACGTCGTCCATGAACATGCCTTTCTTTGCATTCCATGGTTGCGTGACCGTGATTCCAGCCTCATTTACGATGTAATCAGCAACCCCCTGTCCAATAATGGGCATTCTTCTGACGCCATCAATGACCTCCATTGCTCGTCTACCGTTTGTTGCGTCAACTATTGGCATGTCCATGAAGGTGTTGTGCTTGAGGACAGCCAACTCCATAAATGTTTTAAACATATAGTGGGTCTGTCCAAGCATACGAAGATGTTGCTTTCTGTTGTCGAACCTTTCTTCGCCAATGGGAGAACTGATTGCCTGCTGAATCATGTTCATTTGTTCAAAGAACGCTTCTTGAGGTAGCCCAAGACCTTCAACATAGTACCCAGGCTTTCCTGGCACCGGGAACCGAATCATGTTCCTGGCGTGTTCGTCTCTCAGGGCCAACTGTTGAGGCGATGAGCCGTACCTTGGCACATACGGAATACCAAGGGTTTCAGCGTTGTACTTTTCTACAAGCTCTGGACCCTGATGGATCAACAGACGCTGCATTTGTGAGTAGAAAACAGGGTTCTCTTGCAGCATCTTTAGCTGCAAAACAACATTCTTCTGAGTCCATGTGAAGAACGGGAAGACGAGCCTCATCCAGTCCTTTTGGAATGGAGTCAGGTCGTCATAGTCAAACAAGAACTTGTCTACTTGCTTGGCTGCTGTGTCAAAGCTTCCAGTCTTCTTCGTATTTACAATAAATGTAGCTATTCTGGCTTGGTTCTCGATGTTTCTACCGACAACAGAGCCAAGCTTCTTGGGGATGCCAATAGGAAGAACAGAACCAGCGATAAGGTTCGGCACTCCAGTGATGACGGCGTCTTCAAACAGGCTACCGAACTTCTTTGCCTTATCAAAAACAGCATTTTGACCAGCAGATGTGTAGATCTCGGACATCGACTGTTCAAAGGTGTTGATGTCAATGTATTGCTGCATGCCTCCAGCAATGACACCCCTCTCCTGGAGTACCTTGATTGAATCATCAGCGGTTCTCATTACTCCATCGCCAATGTCGTACATTGAGCCTGGGCGATCGAGTTGATTGATGATGTCTAGTCCAATCTGCCTCTTCTTGTACTGAAATGCAGACTCTGCTGAGCCACGTCGCATAGACATGACTTTTTTTGCAGCCTCAATAGACCCATACCTGTCATAAACGTGGGACAAGGTAGCAAGTCGGCCAGCATCAGCGGCGACAGCGGGGCCCATTGACGCAACACCAGAATCCAACATCATTGAGAACTGGTTTGAGACGTAGTTTCTGACGTGGAATGCAGCAGCAACAATAGTTGTGCGAAGCTTCCAGAAGTTGTTGAATCTTCTCAGTGCTTGCACAGGAAGGCTCTTGGCGAACTCGCTATTTTGCCACCTTGGAGAGAAAATATCGTCCATTGACTGCTTTACAGTCGCAGGAACGTACAGCTTCCACATTTCTGCGCCCTCTGAATAGAACGCCTTCAATGCTGCTGGGTCTTTTACGGTCAGGCTGCTTTTCAACTCTGATGAACGAGCGTTCATTTCCTTTGCTACTCGTGACCAAGCGGACAAAGAAAGC